>Ga0209841_1000100_pt1 | contig 19745 bp, 21 predicted proteins | sample GWRWT4_30Apr14_FD_187185 | JGI IMG/M metagenome (GOLD analysis project Ga0209841, IMG submission 187185) | Sand microcosm microbial communities from a hyporheic zone in Columbia River, Washington, USA - GW-RW T4_30-Apr-14 (SPAdes) (version 2) | ecosystem: Engineered > Artificial ecosystem > Sand...
ATTGTCCCTTGCTGTAAAACCCGTCCCCCCCGTCAGCAAAACAACGTGCACATTGTCTGCTGCTATAAAACGCGACACCAAGGCACGAAGGACATAAACATCATCCCTGACAATCACTTTTTCAATTAACTGATGACCGGCATCAATCACACTCGTCACCAGATACTGACCTGAACTGTCTGTTTCTTCATTTCGCGTATCCGATACCGTAATGACCGCAATGTTTAGCGGCAGGAAATTAACTATTTTTTCTTTCATCAGTGAATTCTTCTTTATTTAGATTTAGCAAACAAAACAGAATACAAAATTCGTGATCAATTGTAGAAATCACAGTTCGAGTTGAAACAAGAGTAGAGAAAAAGCATAATCCGGGGCCTGCCACTTTCGGTCTGATGTTTTCTCCAGTGTATGTCAAACAAACCTTCTTTCGACGCTACGATACAAGCCAATAAGCCGATAAAAGACGATATCTACCGACAGCCCCTGAGCCGTGTAGCCGACTTCGTCTTTGACCAATCGGTGGTGCGTGTTTTTCCGGACATGATTCAACGCTCAGTGCCGGGTTACGCCACTATTATCCAGATGATAGGCATATTAACCGAACAATTTGCGCAGCCTCACAGCACCTGTTATGACCTCGGTTGTTCACTGGGTGCCGCCGCACTGGCCATGCGTGATCACATCAAACACGCGGACTGTAATATTATCGCGATTGATAATTCTGAGCCAATGGTTGCGGGCTGTAAAACCAATCTGCAGAAAGAATTCAGTCATGTCGCCGTTGAAGTGCTTTGCGCCAATCTCGAAGACATTAAAATCAAACAAGCATCCATGGTGGTTTTAAATTTCACCCTGCAATTTATCGCTCCGGAATTACGTCAACACATACTCACTACTATCTACCAAGGCATGCTGCCGGGCGGCTTATTGATTCTGTCTGAGAAAATCGCGTTTCAGGATCCACGTCAACAAGACCTTAATACACACCTGCACCACACGTTTAAACGCAGTAACGGCTACAGTGAACTTGAAGTGAGTCAGAAACGCGCTGCTTTAGATAATGTATTGATTCCTGAGCCGCTGACAACACATCAACAACGCCTAAAAACAGCCGGCTTCAGCAGCTCCGATGTCTGGTTTCAGTGTTTCAACTTTGCGTCCATTCTGGCATTAAAATAAGCATGTACGCTCCACTGTTCCAGTTATTGGTTGAACACGGCTTCGAGGACTGGATTCCCATCCTGGAAACACAAATCGCTGAACGTCTGTCGACCAAAGCGCATGGCAATTTCGTCCACTGGCAATCAGTGCTTGCACATTTGCCTGTTATTCCCCCTGAACATATCGACCTCAACGCTGCCGCCATTACCGTTAGCACAGAACATTGCAGTACCGAGATCCAGACACAGATAAAAACCCAGTTAAAAGAGTTTATGCCCTGGCGCAAAGGGCCGTTTTTAATTCATGGCATTTATATCGATACAGAGTGGCGTTCTGACTGGAAATGGAATCGCATCGTCCCACATATCAGCGATTTAAAAGGACGGACGGTTCTGGATGTGGGTTGCGGCAGCGGTTATCACTGCTGGCGCATGGTCGGTGCCGGTGCGCACAGGGTGTGGGGAATTGATCCTTCATTGATTGCGGTAATGCAATACCAGATTTTGCGCCACTTTCTGGGGCCTCAGCCTGTTTGCGTGACGCCACAGCGCCTGGAGGACTTGCCCAATCGGCTCGAGTTTTTCGATACGGTGTTTTCCATGGGCGTTCTGTACCATCGACGTTCACCTATCGACCATCTGTTATCACTCAAGAGCTGCTTACGTCCCGGAGGCGAACTGGTTCTGGAAACACTGATTGTTGAAGGTGACAGCAACACCACTTTACTGCCTGCAGAACGCTACGCACAAATGTCCAATGTCTGGTTTATTCCCAGCTGCCTCACACTCGAACGCTGGCTATTACGTTGTGGTTTCGCCGATGTACGCTGCGTTAACATTAATCAAACAAGCACCGACGAACAACGTTCAACCGAGTGGATGCCCTTTTCATCCCTGCCGCAGTTTCTTGATGCGAAAGATAACAACTTCACTATTGAAGGCCTGCCCGCCCCCAGAAGAGCGGTGTTTATTGCCAGAAATCCTGACTAATAGCATCGTCTTGATCATGCCTTGGGCCATCGATAGCTTACACGTGGTTATAAATTACCTGGCGCGCCATCGGGGAGAGATTAATAAATTTAAAACCCGCATCGTACACGTCACTCGTGCCTTGCTGCCGGCACCATAAACAAATAGCATTAAACTCAACTTCATCGTTAAGTTCAAAATCCATTTCCGACTGCATCCGGAAGCGATGCAGCGAACCCGACAAAAAAGGTTTGTCACTGCTTGCCAAAAAACCCCGCACATTAACATCAACCATATGCGCAAGCATCTGGCCGCTTTTTTGATCATAAAGAGGGATGTAATAAACGAGAGAGTGGCGTTCAAGTTTGCGTTTATCGCGCACATTATCAGTCAACACAGTGAAAACTCCTTTTTAACACCTGTGAATAGGATTATTTTCTAGATATATATTTTTAAGTCTAGCAGTGTTTATAGAAAACCGCCTGGGTAGAAAAATTAACAATTCATAAGCAATGAGCCATCCATGGCTCATACATCACCCGCAGATTAAATTAACTTATTTACAACTGCGCACATTCTGTTCATTAAATTACGCGACTGGTCGAGTAGCACTGCGGTCCAGAAATTTATCAAAAAATATCTGATTTTCCTGAACGCCAATAGCTTTAGCTATTTCAATAGCTGCATCAATCATCGGCGGTGGGCCACACATGTAGAGTTGCTGATCAGCATCACAATACGACTTGAATATATCGGTAACAAAACCACGTTTACCTTGCCAGGCTGAATCTGCTGCTTCATCAGATAACACGGGGATAAACTTAAAATCACCGGCCCATTTCTTTCTGAGATGCTCAATACGATCAAGCGCATAAAGATCCTGCTCGGTGCGCGCACCAAAAAACATGATCAGGTCCCTATCAACACTCTTGTGGATCGCATCTTCCAGTAGCGCCAACACAGGCGCCAAACCACTGCCACCTGCGATACACACCATCGGTGCATCCGACTCACGCAAATGAAAATCACCGGACGGCCCTTCAACCTGAATTTTTTCCCCAACAGCGGCCTCATGAACAAACCAATTAGACACTTCACCATTGGGTACCGCACGAATAAAAAAATTGAGTTCTTTTGGATTCATTCGACCCGCACTGGCAAATGAATAGGCGCGAGGCTCAGCAAAGCGGCCCGGCACAGAAATTTCAGCATATTGACCAGGGGTAAACTCAATGATCTTGTCGGTTTCGACAATCAACTCAATGATATCTTTGGTGAGCCTGTTTTTTTCCTTGATACGGGCCGTACTCGTCTGCAATTTATGATCAGGTAAATCAGCCATGCGCTCAAAGTCGACCTCAACACGCACATCCGATTTTGGTTGGCTTTGACAGGCCAAAATATACTTTTGCTGTAATTCTTCTTTCGTTAATACATAAGCCGTTTCAGTTAGTTGTTTGACTTCGCCAGACACAAGCCGGCATTTACACATCGTGCACCCGCCCACTCTGCAACTGTGAGGAAACTTCACACCTTCCCTCAACGCGGCCTGCAATATCGACTCTTTACTGCTGATCTGTATGGGCACATCGATACCCTTAATGCTCAGGCTGTAATGTTTTTCTTTAGAACCAAATATTTTTTTAAACACCGATCACTCCCTGTTTTTTAAACGTGGCCGCAGCACAAAATACCGCGAGGGTAAAATATACTATTTTTATTTAACCCTTATCTTATGGTTATTTTTGAAATTCAGAACCCGCTATTTTGCCAGTCAGTGCTTATACACGCACCCTTGATCCTTTTCAACGTCCGGCAAACCTTGCAAATAAATATATTCCCTTGTGGATCGGTCTTTTTACGCAACATCGGAAAGCATAAAGTTTGCTGTTATTCCGAAGGGTAATATAGGTAGAATAACCTAGTATTTAATAGCATAACCACTCTCTGCTACTATCTGTCCCTATGTATCCGCATACTGAGCGCAACAACCCAAGAAGATGCGCTCCCAACGGTGTGAAGATCCAGAGCCTAAAGATAGCGCATTCTTTTGAAAGCGCTTTAGTAGAACAACTTTTGCCTTAACCCATTCTCGTTGAACTATTAGTCAGTTGCTAACTGTTCAACGATATAAAATAAAATACATCAACAGCTTACAAAAATTCAGGGCTATACATGTACGCTTATACCAAGACCGATCAACGTATTATCGAAGAACGGGTCAAACAATTTAAAGATCAGACCCATCGCTATTTGAATGGCGAACTCAGTGAGGACGAGTTTCGTGTACTGCGCCTACAAAATGGACTGTATATACAACGCCACGCACCTATGCTGCGTATCGCTATTCCTCACGGCATGTTAAACAGCAAACAATTGCGCAAACTGGCTGAAATTACCCGGACATACGACAAGGGTTATGCGCACTTCAGTACACGCCAGAACATTCAACTTAACTGGTGCGCACTGGAAGATGTGCCTGATATTCTCGCTGACCTGAGTCAGGTCCAAATGCACGCAATTCAGACCAGTGGCAACTGCATTCGTAATACAACATCCGATGAGTACGCCGGTGTTGCCAAGGATGAAGCCGTTGATCCCCGGCCTTACTGCGAAATCATTCGTCAATGGTCAACCTTTCATCCTGAATTTGCGCTGTTGCCACGAAAATTCAAAATCTCGGTAACAGGATCAGGCAAAGACCGCGCAGCCACCCAAACCAATGATATTGGACTGCATGTTATACACAACGACAAGGGTGATATAGGCTTCAAGGTTCGTGTCGGGGGTGGCCTTGGTCGCACGCCCATTCTTGGACCGGTCATTCATGATTTCTTGCCAGAAATTCACCTGTTAACCTATCTGGAAGCGATTTTACGCATTTATAACCGCTACGGACGGCGCGACAACAAATATAAAGCACGCATCAAGATTCTGGTGCGCGCCATGACGCCTGAAATTTTCACTGCCAAAGTTGAAGAAGAATGGCAGCGTATCAAGGATGGCCCCGGCACGCTGACTCAACAGGAAATCCAGCGTATCCGTGCCCACTACCAACCCCCTGCTTATGAACAGATTGATACGGAAACATCCGATTTTAATGCGCAGCTTGAACACCACCCTGATTTCAGGCAATGGGTACAAACCAACGTGGCTGAACACAAAGTCAAAGGCTATGCCATTGCCAATATCAGCCTGAAGGCAACAGGAATAGCACCAGGTGATGTCAGCGCGGAAGAGATGCTTCTGATAGCGGATCTGGCTGATAACTACAGTTTTGGCGAACTGCGCACAACACACCGGCAAAATCTGGTGCTTGCCGACGTCAAACAAAGTCAGCTGTTTTCGTTATGGCAAACACTGAATAACGCTGGGCTGGCTACAGCGAATCTGGGACAAATAACCGATATTATTTGCTGCCCGGGTGGCGATTATTGTTCGCTGGCCAACGCAAAATCCCTGCCCATCGCTGAGCGCATTCAACGTACCTACAAACGCATTGATGTGGTCAATGACATAGGCGAGTTGGAGCTTAATATTTCCGGCTGTATGAATGCCTGTGGTCATCATCATGTCGGTCACATTGGCATTCTGGGCGTTGATAAAAAGGGCGACGAGTTTTATCAAGTCTCACTCGGCGGCTGTTCTACCGATGAAGCCTCACTGGGTGAAATTCTTGGGCCCTCGTTCACTGCGGAAGAAGTCACCGGTGTCGTAGCAAAATGTGTTGATCTTTACCTGGAAAAAAGAACGAGCGAAGAACGTTTTCTCGATACCTATCGCCGTATCGGCATTGAACCTTTTAAGGAACGGGTCTATGAAGCAACTCATTAAAAATCGCGAAATTATTGAAGACCACTGGCATATGGTAAGTGCTGACAGTGACGTGGCAGAGTTGCCTGACGGCGATATTATTGTTCCCGTGACACTGTGGCAGAAATACGCAGAAGTATTACGCCAGCGCCCTGGTAAAGTAGGTGTACGCCTTGCCAGTGACGAAGAACCCGCTATTCTTGCTTCGGATTTCAACGCATTGGCCCTCATTGCCATTGAATTCCCGAACTTTGCCGATGGCCGGGGTTACAGCGCTGCGCGTGAATTACGCACCCATTACAACTATCAAGGTGAGATTCGTGCAATAGGTGATGTATTACGGGATCAACTTTTTTTGATGGAGCGCTGCGGTTTTGATAGTTTTGCAGTACGTGCGGACCAATCACTGGATAATGCGTTAAGCGCATTTAATGATTTCTCAGTCACCTATCAAGGCGACGCACGAGAAGCTCGACCTCTTTTCAGACGATAAACACCAAGCATCAGCCAATCGGCATCTCACTTGCCGTTTGGCTGATCACCACACCCTTACAAAGAACGAATACTGGCCTTTACAAACTCGGCTTTAAGCTCTTCATAACTGTGAACAGCAGGAAACTGAGGGAACTCGGCGATCACGTTTGGGGGTGCTTTAAACAATATTCCCGCTTCAGCCTCACTCAGCATAGAAGTATCGTTATACGAATCACCCGCGGCGATAACCCGGTAATTCAAGGCATGAAATGCTTTAACAGCCTCACGTTTTGGATCCTTTTGGCGCAAAATATAATCCGTCACCTGCCCCTGTGCATTGACTTCAAGACGATGACACAACAAAGCCGGCCAACCCAATTGACGCATCAGCGGCTGGGCAAACTCGTAAAATGTGTCCGACAAAATTACAACTTGAAAGCGTTCTCGTAACCAGTCAACAAACTCAAGCGCGCCCACCATGGGCCCCATGTCGGCAATCACCGCTTGAATATCGGGCAAACCAAGATTATGTTGCTTCAAAATAGCCAGCCGCTGTTTCATCAGTACATCGTAGTCAGGAATATCCCGTGTAGTTGCCTTTAACGCCTCAATGCCTGTGCGCTTGGCGACATTGATCCAAATTTCAGGAACCAGAACTCCCTCAAGATCCAAACATGCAATTTCCACCACAAACTCCTACACAGACATTCGTAATCATCAACCCTGTTTGAATCAGGGCAAAAAAACCGCCGCCACTTTACCTGCTCACTCGATTCGAAGCAATGCGGGGATAATACCATGCGCGTTTTTGACCAAAACAGTACACGTGGACACAACGAGATTCCGGAACAAATTATTGCACCCGGATGCGCTTGTCAGCCCTAGGAAAGGAGTTGTTTATACCGAGGTAGGAATTGAATTGATACAAGAAGGAGGAACAAATGGTAGCTACGGGTAGATTCGAACTACCGACCCCAACATTATGAGTGTTGTGCTCTAACCAACTGAGCTACGTAGCCAAAAGACTGGCGCGGATTATCCATAACCTAATACCGCATGTCAACAACAGCATCCCTATTCAGGAACATTATCCGGCAGGGACCACAAACTACGTCTTTTTATTTGAGAAGGCGTGTTGGCGGAGTCCGGCTTTAAAACTGAATTGGGCGCTGGACTGGGGAGCACTACTGGCTGCTTCTCTGCTGGCACAACAAGTGGCGTGGTCACAGAGGATTTAGTCTCCAAGGATTCTTGCCTCGGTTGAATCAGGCTGGGGCCATTATTCAACGAGGGCGCTGCAATGGCGCGTGATTTTTGTTGCAATGCCGGTGTTAAAACAGGTGCTTCTGGAATAACCAAGGAATCAATTGGCGCTTTTATCGTATAACCCATTCGCTGAAAGTTACGGGCGGCTTGATAGAAGTGCATATCAAGCGCTTTATTAATCGCACGTTGAAAGGCTGTTATGATTTTCTCATGCGCCACAGGGCCACTCTCCCTGAGCAGCAATTTTTTTAACACAGGCTCGCCCACGTAAGGTGCGGGTATAGCATCGGCGTTCATCACAAAGTCACCGTCCCGATTGACCACGGCAAGTTTAACTACAATTTCTGGCAATTCATTGTCATCAGACAGGAAAGACCAGAACTTCCCCTGATTCTCTTTTGAATCAATTATCATCACGGCAATCGCGTCTACGTTAATTTGTGTACCTATCTCTTTAATAAAAGCTTTAATTGTCGGACTGAGTGTCTGACCTTGAACCATTTGCCGCACAATCGCTGGCGAAATAAGGGTAACACCGTGCAGACCCTCATAGTGTTCATCAGCACTCTCGCCGACCTTGGTTAAATCCGTCTGACGAATATCCGGCGCAAGCTGCCATTGCAAATGGGTGACCATCTGTTTTTGCAAAACCTGATGACTGGCATTGAGCAAACCCTGTTTAGCCAGCTTCATGGTATTCGTTTTGTCTTCCACACTTTTCCAATACGACGAACCCAAATCACGATTCACATACACGCTGACAACAGCAACGGTATGCACTTTTTCAAAGGTATCGTTACGGCTGAAAAAACCAGAACAGCCCGACAATTGCCCGATCAGCACTGCCAGAAAAACAAAAAAACGAACCTTAGCCATAAAACTACGCCTTTCGAATATCAATTGTTAACAGTCCCTAAAACCTAAATGTCATAGGCCTTATTTATCAAGCAATTCATCCACATCAATATCAAGGTCAAAATCTTCGTCCAGATCAATCTCATCTTCAAGCAAGGTTTTTTTCTCTTCTTGACTTGTTTTTTTATCGTTACTTTCTTTGGGTTTTATTTTGGCCGTTTCAGAATGGTTGGCTTTTTTGGGTGGGGACTCGATCACCGCTTCATCTACAACATCTGTGTTATCGTCCAAAATAGAGTCGTCTAATTCTATGCTTTCAAGATCCGTTTCATCCGATTGACTGTCCAATAAATCCAGATCATTCAGCTCGGACTCAGCCTCGACATCCAATTCAATTTCGTCATTCACGTCCTTTTTTTCTTCTTGTATTGGTGCGCTCTCTGGCGGCAAGCTTACGGTCGGAATAAGCGTTTCCTGCCCAAGCGTATCGGTCGCGCTGTCGGCGCGTTTTATTGCTGCAATTGGTTTGGTTTCGACCTGATTTTCATCCTGATCAGACTCGGTCTCTTTTTTTACCCTCAATTTACGTATGAGCTTGTAAGTACCGATACCCAAAACGACAAGGGCAAGGTTAATTCCAAGCAACCAGGCGACCAAGGTGCCGGTGCTCGTGGTCGAGAACAAGTCGTCTTTTTTACTTTCCTTGCCGGATTCAGAATTTGAAGCGGCGGCGGCATCGCCTTTTTCATCACTTGCTGTTTGCTGGCTTTTATCCACTGCGCTGCCATCAACCTCAGGCGCCACTTTGGCCGTCTCTTGAGCTGAAGGTTCGTTTGCTGCAGATGCCAGGCCCTGTGCGTCATACAGCAAGCTCTGTACGGGTGTTTCATAATCCACAGAACGCATCGTCTGGGTCAGGCCTGTTACTTTGACTGTATAAGAATAGGTTCCCAGACCTGAGAAGGCTTCAACATCACCCTGCCATTGATTCTTTTCATTGCGCTTTAATGTGATGTCTTGTTTTGTACCGCGCTTATCGCTTATATGAAACAGCAAGTCAGTTTTATCTGCCAGTAAAAGACTGTGTTCATCTGTGACCGTAATATGGAACAAAGGATGGGACGCATCAGGACCGAGTCCGTAGCTCACCTTCAACGGATTTTCGATCACGGTCACCTTCTGCACGTTCTGGCGCTGAAATGTTTTGCCGTCAACCTGAATAGTAAATTGATGCTCCCCAGGAATCAGGGTTTTACCGAATTTGGCGTAGAATTTACCGGGCTCTATCATGCCTTTATGCGAAGCGCCGCCCAAAGGCGCTGACCATTCCTGCCCCCCGAGATGCCGCTGGAATACTTGAATTTCCATAATATCCAGAATGGGTGCCTTGTTCAGTAACTTGCCATTTTCGAGCAGGCTCATATTAATACCCACCCGCTCACCCGACAGAATATTAACGGGAATACTATCTACCTCTAATTTAAGATCACTGATAACGGTAACGCGATTACTCAAATCACTGTCAGCCAACAAGTGCCATTGACCTGTCTCAGGTTTGATTACCGTAATCAGGTCATAGTTGTTGGCATGAAACCACTTGATATTCTTACTGGCCTGAGCGCTGCCAATTTTATTGCCACTGGGTGTTTGCAAATAGGTAGGCGGTGATTTTGGATCAGTAAAAATCAGTGCGGTAAACTCATCAACGCTACCGTCAATTGCAAATTCGTTACCCTTGATAGGCACCTGATCAAGCGGCACCACCTTATCAAAGGTGTTAGCAAAGGCTTTAATCAAGTCTTCAGCGTTAAGAAGGGTATAAAACTTTCCCTCCGTACCCAGAGCCAGATTTTGCATTAATTTGGTATCGGCACTTTCTGATAAAGCAATGGTGTTAATACTCACGTTTTTGGCACGTAATTCCGGCAAAATCGTATCAAGCACCCGTTCACGTGCCCGGTAGTTATCCGCCATATTGACAGACACATCCACCACGCCATCGGTGAGGATAATCAGACTACGACTATAACGAGGATCCGGCATTTCCCAGCCCACGCTGGCTTTGAGCAGGGCTTCACCAATATTGGTCCGCATAGCCACAGAATTGATTTTTTTAACGTCTTTTCGTGCCTTGTTTTTCCATTGTTCGTCGACCGAGCCCAAGGGCACGAGCATATTTACGTACTGACCAAAAGTCCAAATGCCTGCTTTACTTCCTTGAGGCAAGAGATTCACCAGCAATTCTGTTGCAGGAATACGTAAATTTTTAGGATCGCTTTTTTTCATGCTGCCAGAAACGTCCACGACAATACGAATATCTGGAATTTTTTCCTTAACAGCCAAGGCTGCCCCGACATTCTGCGCCCAGTTTGCAGGACTAAACAAACAGGTAGAAATGAGCATCAAATAGAAAATGAATGCGCGCAAAGCTCTGGAAGAAAACATCGACGAAGTCAAAGAAAAATCCTTTTCTTAACGTGACAGTGTCTGTCGGAACAGTAACTTTCTGTCGTGGGAAATAGGTAGAAATAGTTAAAGCATTGCTTTATTTATAGTAAACAATGCTGCGTATTCAACTTTATCTCGTGTAATCGAGCCTATTTTGGCCACTACTCCATGCTTTTAAGTCGAATGGGCTTATCTAAACGAGGCGTGTTTATTCTAAGGTCGACGTATCAGGGAATAAACAAGCGTCAACACCGACACCGCGCCCATAGCAATCATTAAAGGTACACCCACTCGCAGCCAATGGTCACTTTTATCAACCACGCCTTCAAACAGCGTGATCACAAAGCCTGGCGCCCAAAATGGCTGATCGTCATAACTCAAGCCCGGAAAATAGAGCAAGACCATGACCAGACCACACAAAAGTCGTTTCAGCGCCAACCAGGGAATAAGCTGCATCATTTGCCAAAAAACCAGCACCAAACCCGTCGCCGACAACAGATAGAACGTCCAAGCAATGTAATAACCATTTTGTGTCAACATGCGATTGCCACCCCTACTCTACCCACTGAATAATGCGTTCTTCCCATAAATTTTCAGCCACTGTGCTCTCGCAAACCGCCCGGCCCCTAATCGAAAAACCGGCCTTTTTGACCGACTCTGGATCACCACTACGCAATGGATGCCATGCGGGCAAAGCCTTACCTTCGGACAACAAACGATAAGCACAGCTTGAGGGCAACCAGTGAAACTGCGGGATATCTTCAATACCTAATTTGATGCAATTGCTCACCCGTTGCAGACGATGTGGATAATCTTTACATCCACCCTTCTTTAAATCATAGAGCCTGCATGCCAGATCGGTATAAAAAACGTCACCCGTGTCTTCATCTTCGAGTTTTTGCAAACAGCATCGACCACAGCCATCACACAAGGACTCCCATTCCTGTTCGCTCATTTCTGCCAGCGTTTTATCTTTCCAGAAGAGGTTTATTACCTGCACAAAATCATCTCATTTTGGCTTAAGAAGCGAGAGTAAACTCTTGTCTTTTTCTGGTGGCATTTGCAAATAATAACCCTGGTTTTGCAGATGTTTTAGAATTTCTTCGGCGTTAGCACGTGCCAGTTTTTTCTCAGCGTGCAACAAAATATCACACACTAACTCAGGCTTACCAAATCGTTCCATCAGCGACGCCGGCACTCGGGCAAATTGTTCTTTTTTATCCACATAGAGATACATTTCATCTTGGCGGGTTGTTTTATAGATTGAACATATCACTTTCATTAATTTACCTTTTCTCGAGCACTTTGGTTTTATTCAAACCCTGCAAATGCTCAATCAGTGCCTGTTGTTGTTGCAGCTCAAGCGTTAACGTTGGCAACAACACTTCTTCACGCCAGCCCGTCAACAGGCTCTGCCAACGTCCACTTTCTGGTTTAAGCACGTAATGCAGTATTTTTTCCAGGGTTTTACGCCCTAGCAAGAGCTCTGGCGCCAAAGCCATATGCTTCGATTTGATGTGTAGTGCATGTTTTAATGCTTCCAGCAAAGGTTTGCTTTCTTTACGCAAAGGCAGTGGAATAAATATAAAATGCTCATCGGGTGTTTCTGCCAATACCTGCGTTGTCAGTTGGACAATTTCAGCACCATAACGACTCAACTCACGTTTGCACGGCACAGTCATAATCGGCAAGTCACGGATGGATCGAGGCAAGGCCTCGGCAATAGGCAATAAACACCCTTCAGGCAAAATAAAACTGCGTGGCAAATCTCTGCGCCGTGCTTCTTCCTCACGCCAGACACACAAACGTTGCAAAAGTCGCTGTTGTTTATAGGAAAAATGGCAGGCATTACTGAATTTTAAATAATATTGATCGGCTGCTTTGCCTGATCGTCCGCGATTGATCAGCGCCTGGCATTCTGCCTGCACCCACTGTTCACGTAACAAGTTTTTTAAACGTTCGGACAATCCTTTGTGCATATCAAGCAAAAAGCGCACATCTTCCACCGCATAGGCCAGCTGCGAGTCACTTAAAGGGCGCTGCAACCAGTTACTGCGTGTTTCATGCTTGCCTAAACCAATGCCAAACAAGGTTTGCACCAGTCGCTGATAACCCATTTGTGCATCCATACCACAATACGCAGCCGCAATTTGGGTATCAAAAACAGGCGACGGGATCACCCCACAAAAATATTCAAATACATCAAGATCTTCACTGCAGGCATGAAAGACTTTGATAACGCCCGGCGACACCAGCACATTCTTAAACGCCGTGAAATCAATATCCATTAGCGGGTCAATCAGATACACGCCTTCACCATCGGTGATTTGAATCAGTGCTATGATCGGGTAAAAAGTGCGTTCTCGTATAAATTCGGTATCCAAAGCCAAGGCGGCGCACTGCATCCAGCGAACACACAAGGCATTGAGTTGTGCGCTGCTATCGACCCAGCTCACAGGTAATTCCGGCACAGCTAATTCAAAAAAATCACTCAAGACGTCGACGTCCTGCAAATGCGTGATGAAGAGTGCCACCGTCTGCATATTCCAGTTCGCCACCCATGGGGACGCCGTGCGCAATACGACTCACCATCACAGAATGATCTTTCAGGCTATCGGCAATGTAATGCGCCGTTGCTTCACCTTCTATGGTCGGATTGGTCGCGATAATAATTTCATTGATTTCACCTGCCGCCACGCGTTCTATCAATTGTCTGATACCCAGTTGCTCCGGGCCAATACCATCAAGAGGTGACAGATGCCCCATCAGAATAAAATAAACCCCGCGAAAGCTGCCCGACTGTTCAACGGCCAAGGCATCGGCCGGATTTTCAACAATACAGAGTACGGCTTGATCACGTGAGGGATGACTACAGATACGACAAATCAACTCTTCACTGTGAATTCGGCAGCGACTGCAATGACCCACTTTTTCCATGGCGTCCTGCAGGCATTTCGCCAGCAACTGGCCACCCTGACGGTTACGTTCGAGCAAGTACAGCGCCATACGTTGCGCCGTTTTTTTACCCACACCGGGCAACAGGGTCAGCGCTTCCACCAAACGATCAGTTAAAGGACTTAAACTCATACAAACCTAGAAGGGCTTAAAACCATCGGGGAAATTTAAATTAATTCCAGGTGCGACACTGGCCATTTTGTCCTTGTTTGCTACGTCTACTTTTCGCACGGCATCATTGATTGCCGCTGCGATCAGGTCTTGCAGAACAGTTTTATCTTCTTTCAACAACGACGCATCAATACTGACACGGGGCACATCATGGCGACCGTTCATTACCACCTGCACCAGACCGGCACCCGACTCACCTGTCACCTGGGTGTTCAGCAGTTCATCCTGTATTTTTTTAACTTTTTCCTGCATCTGCTCCTGCATTTTTTTGGCTTTACCCATTAAATCATCAAATGGATTAGACATGTTTTACCTCGTCAGAACAAAAAAATTACGCTCGCTGCATCACTGTCACATTTTGCATTAGTGAGTAACACGCGGTTTTATGGAACCGGCTTCAATTCGGGCATCAAAGTGCTTAATCAGCGCCTGCACACCACGGGCGTTGTTAATGCTTTGCTCTGCTTCATGCTGGTGTTGTGCCCGACGCTGTTCATCAAGTTGCTGGGGCGTGAGCTGTGTCGGCTGCCCGACGCTAATGTGCATGCTAATGTCATGACCACAATAGGCAGCCAGCGCTTCTTTAATACGAGCCTGCGGCGCGGCTTGTAATAAAATACCGTGCCCACGATCGAGTACAAATTGGTAGTCGTGATCACGTTGCTGTTCAAGGCTGCAATTGCGGGCCAGATTCAAGGCGGCGCCACTGAGTTTTAGCTGAGGGAGCAAGGTCGCCCATACGGACTTTTCGATTTCAGTCGTTAATACCATTGGGGAATCTGGCGCAAATGCAAGCAGATTACTATCAATTTTGGCAGTGTCAGCTTGCGCAGGTTTATTAGCGCTAGCATTAACCTGCGCAGAGGCCGCAGGAGACACAGCCTTGGTCTGTTGTGAGCTTTTCTTGGGCGAAGACTGTCCAGATGATCCCGCCCCCTGTGGACGAAACAACAGCATACGTAGCAGAATCATTTCTAAACCACGTCGCGCATCCGGCACCAGTGGCAAGTCTTTGCGCCCCATTAAGGCAATCTGGTAAAAGAGTTGTACATCTTCGGCGGTCAATTTAGCCGCCAACGTTTTGATGGTCGCCAATTCCAGACCCGCGTCTTGTTCTTCACTCTCACAATAATCAGGTACGGCTTGCACCACGCTGATACGGTGCAACAGGGTCAGCATCTCGGCGAGAATATCATTGTAATCAGGGCTGTGTTCCGCCAGCTGCGTTACGACCTGCAACAATGCGGCGGCATCACCTTGCGCAAGATGTTCTACAAGCATCATAACGGCGCCACGATCAACCGTACCCAGCATGGCGTTGACATCATCGCCTGTCACCTGTCCCTTGCCAAAGGCAATCGCCTGATCGGTGAGACTCAGCGCATCACGCATACTGCCTTGAGCAGCTTTTGCTATTTCCCATAACGCGACGTCGTCAAACCCGATGTTTTCCTGTTCCAGAACGTGTCTGAGATAATTCACAATACGGTCAGGCGTCATCGCTTTGAGATTAAATTGCAAGCAACGACTTAAAATGGTTGCCGGCAATTTTTGTGGATCAGTGGTAGCCAGAAGAAATATAACGTGCGGTGGCGGTTCTTCCAGCGTTTTGAGTAGCGCGTTAAAACTGTGACCCGATAGCATGTGGACTTCGTCAATCAGGTAGACCTTGTAGCGACCACTGGCGGGTGCATATTGCACGTTATCGAGTAATTCACGCGTATCTTCGACACGCGTTCGTGACGCGGCATCGACTTCAATCAAATCGATATAACGTCCGCTATCAACCTGAACACAAGCCGCACATTGCCCGCAAGGCTGAGAACTAATGCCTGTTTCGCAATTGAGGCATTTGGCAAAAATCCGCGCAATCGTTGTTTTGCCAACACCACGCGTTCCGGTAAACAGATAGGCATGGTGCAAACGATTCTGATCCAGCGCATTGATTAATGCCTGTAATACATGGGTTTGCCCTACCATCTCTTTGAATGTATGTGGCCGCCATTTGCGAGCCAGAACCTGATACGCCATAACGCCGTAGCCTGTGCGAATTTTCTGTCAATAAAAAAGCCAAAGGACTGGAATCATAGCCTATTGCCAGACAAAGCAACACTAGGCATCCACAGGATGTGCGGCGGGGAAAAAACGAACAAAAGAGAAATAGAATTTCAAGATGGGTGGCGACTCTGCCAGCTACACCCCGGCACACGCATCAGTAGTTACCGTTGCTCCCTTCCAGGCCTGGCGGGGTTCACCACCTAGCATTGCGAGGGAACCGGCAGAGTCACCATAAAAATTTTTGCCCAGCAGATATTCACAGCAAAAACAGGCGCGTATTATGGTTTTTTGACTCCACAAGATCAAGTGCTTTTTATTAAGCCTGCAAATCAACCAGGAATTTGCGCTCCATGAATAACTATTTCAAAAGCAAAGCTTATGTATCCGATGGATTTATCATTAATGACCAACAACAAAAGCTCGATATGCGTACGCTGCCGCCCATTTTACGGGTGTTGCTCAGCACTGACGGCACCGTCACCAAAACACTCGAAGCCTACTATTGGGAACCGATAATGGTACTCGGCGTAAAACAGGAGGAAATTATTCTGAATGAACCCTGCCCCTATTTGCCAACACAAGCAGGGGAACAGGTATTAAAACGTTCGGTCGAACTTGTCGGCCAGACAAGTCAGCGTTGTTACACCAAAGCCGATTCGCTTATACGTTTGCAACATTTGCCAGCGAACATACGTCAACAATTAATAGACGGACACATTGGCATTGGCGAACTATTGCGCGAAAGCCAGCTGGAAACGTATCGTCAGCTGGTTAATCTCGGTCAAGTCAACAATGCAGATATATTCCGCAGTTATCAGATTATTATCAATCACCATCCTGCGCTGCTGGTCACGGAATATTTTCCGCTGGCTTGTTATCAAGAATAATAAAGCCCATGCAGAATCAGAAAAATAGCCGGATCAAACGGTTAAAAAACCTCGGCCTTCCAGATAAGTCACAACCTGACGCGCGCATTCTTCTAAAGAGTGCTGCGCAGTATTGACGACCAACTCCGGGCTAACAGGCTCCTCGTAACGTGAATCAATACCGGTAAAGTTCTTGATTTCACCTGCGCGCGCTTTTTTGTACAAACCTTTGGGGTCACGCTGCTCGCACACATCAAGCGGGGCATGGACGTAGATTTCAATAAACTCATTACCCGTAAACAGACTTCGCACCAGATCACGATCCGCACGAAAGGGCGATATAAACGCCGTTAAGGCAATTAAACCCGCATCGACCAAGAGTTTTGACACCTCGCCGATGCGCCGGATATTTTCGATGCGATCGGCATCACTAAAGCCCAAGCCCTTGTTCAAACCATGGCGAATATTGTCACCATCGAGAATATAACTGTGATGCTGTTTTTCATACAACAAAGCTTCTACAGCATTCGCAAGCGTCGACTTGCCTGCGCCACTCAAACCGGTAAACCACAACACACAGGGGCGCTGATTTTTTTGCACACTACGTTCTTCACGGGTGACATGATGCTCATGCCAAACAATGTTTGTACTCATAGAATTTTTCCACAGTCGATAGTAGAGACCTTACTATTGGCAACCTGAATAAGATCATTTAAAGAGAAGGCCCAGAGCAAGCAAGCTGGCGCATGGTAACCCCGAGACAGAATAAAAAAAAGTATCGCACCAACTCAAAGCCGATAAAGTCGCATTTGATGTGCCCGCATGAAATAAACCTTACTCTTTTACCAGCGAAAGCTTGCTGATATCCACTTCCGGCACTTTCGTAGCAGATGTTTTGACAGGCAATATATTCGTGCCAACCGGTGCCAGCGTCATCGCACTGATATCGACCACCACGGGGGGCCGTTCCACTTTTAATTGTTCTAAATCAGACCCGGCAGGCGCGATTGACCAATCAGGCACAGAGGCCCTATTTGGCGCACTTTGCTGCGAATCTGAAGAGGTGGCTGAAATAGCCGCCTCTTGTTGACCTTGGGCGTTTGCCCCGGGCGATGTTGCATTCACTGATCCAGTAGCAGTTTCCGAGAAAGGTTCCAACGAAGAAACAAGACCCAGGCGTTTTAATTGCCCGCGAATTTTCATGGCTTCAGTTGTATCGACATTCTTTTTAAAAACAACCGTTTTTCCGGTAAAAAATGCATCAAGACGCGTTTGATCCAGCGCAAAGGCTTGCTTGAAATTTTGTTTTGCCACATCAAGGCTCACGCCCTGCACTAACTGGCCAGTAAACACCACATTAAATCGTTCATTGGAATTCATGATGCCCCCTTTCACACCTAAACCTTGCTCGTGTTAAATAAAATCAGCTGAAGCGCTCTACCCCACTATAGTACGTTTTAAGCGGTGACAGGGAATTCTCCTGTCCTGCTGCACGATTCCTATAAACCGATTTTTATTTTCAAACGTTCATCTTCGACCTTGACCGATTTGAGCATTTTCTTAGCGATTCTTTGTTTAGTGTCACTCTCATCAAACTTGAAAATTGAAATATCAGACAATGCGGCCTTCATAATGCTTTCAAATAAGCTTCTGACCTCTTCCTGATAACGTCGCGGCAGGCCTTGAACATCAAAATTCTGCAAGGAGGGATCAAAAAAGAAAAACTCCCCCGTGCTGGCCAGATAATCGATTTCGCCGTGAATTAAACCTCGTCCTTCGGCCTTTAATAAGCCGGGTATGGATACTTTAAGCGATACCTCTACGCCAATTCTATCAACCGTGGATGGTGGAATTACCACCACCGGATCAGACACCTTAAATACAAAGATAAGTTTTTTTACCTTGATTGGAAAAATATCGCCAATACGTTTTTGCAAAACGTCCGCACTGAGCTTGAGTGTGTAGGTAGGTAAATATTTTGTTATGACCGACCACCATTTTTTTAACATGTCCTTTATTTTTTCCATGTACAGCTCCTGAGTGTCATTGTTGATTTATCCAATTTATTTTTGTTTGATCTTAAAAGAACGAAACACTCAGAACAGTGTTTCCAGCGCAGGATAATACCGTGGTTTACCTTGATCTGTGAGCGACGCACAAAGAATTTTTGCCTGCACACAGTGTATGTCAGCAGACAATTCCTGAGTTGAAATGGTTTGATGAAAACAAAATTTGAGTTTTGAAATTCGCTCCAACGCTGAAACAATTTTAAAATGCTGCCCCGCCTTGAGTGATTTTTTATAGTCAATTTCCGCGCGTATTACCACCAGATGAATTCCATCACGAATGATGTCGGCAAAATTAAAACCCCGTTCAATCAAGTATTCGTGACGCGCATGTTCCAGGTAATTTTGATACACCGCGTTATTAACGATACCTTGCATATCGCATTCGTAATCCCTGACTTTAAGTTCGATACTGGTTTGATAAGTTTTTTGCATATTTTTTATGTATAGGTAAAAATTCCATCGCTTAAAAGATTTGCGCCAGACAGCATCAACATCAAAATGCTGCCGCACCGCCCAAATTACGTGGATCACTGGCCGCCGTAAAACCACTTGTGGCTTTAATAACAGAATTGGCATCACCGATAGGAACGGGATTTAACGTTAGTCCTGTATGGTGTTTATTTTTCAAATCCAACAGTTCA
>Ga0209841_1000101_pt1 | contig 19724 bp, 15 predicted proteins | sample GWRWT4_30Apr14_FD_187185 | JGI IMG/M metagenome (GOLD analysis project Ga0209841, IMG submission 187185) | Sand microcosm microbial communities from a hyporheic zone in Columbia River, Washington, USA - GW-RW T4_30-Apr-14 (SPAdes) (version 2) | ecosystem: Engineered > Artificial ecosystem > Sand...
GTGCTCTTGAGTGCTTTGGCCGCGGGCAAATTGTTTGGTTGGAAGCGCGGTGCTTTGCTGGGGGCGGCATTGGTCGTGTCCTGGCACATGCCGGGCGCACCGCAATCGTTGTGGCTGCTCCTGCTGGCCTGTCATGCGCTGACCAAGGTCTTGCCTTCAGGCAGGCTCCTGGTGCTGACATCATGGGCTGAGAAAGCCTGTGTGGGCTTGATTGCTTTGGTACTGCTGCCGTATGCCGTGCAGCAGGTTCGCTTGTCGATGTACCCAGCGCTGGAGCGCCCTTGGCAGACCATGGGCGAAGCGCGGCAAGAGCGTCACCCGGAGGCCTCCGAGGCCGTGGACGCGACCATGGCGGACGAGCCTTCACCAGAGGCGGATGGCGCGCCGCCAGCGTCTGTGAGCAGCCGGGCGTACAGCGTGAGCAAATCGCTGGTGGCGCCCGCGCCGATGCCTGCCCAAAAGTTGACGCCAAGGATGGACGAGCAGGATCCGGGCGTCAAGGTGCAGACGGGGCCTGGCTTGCCCAGTTGGCAATGGAACGCGCATCGCCTGGCTTGGCAGGGGCCGGTTCAGCAGTCGCAATCATTGCAGCTGGTGTTGCTGCCACCCGCAGGCACGGTGGCTTGGCGCCTGGCCAGTCTGGCGCTGTTGGTGATGGCCCTGTTGAGCATGGTGGGCAAGACGCCCTGGTGGCCCACGCAGCGCAGCAAGCCCGCCCCGGCACAAGGCGCGGCGTTGGCGACCATGCTGGCCTGGGTTTGCGCCGCCTTGCTGATGGGCGCGCAGGGCGATGCCCGAGCGGCCGAACCCTCGCCCGCCGAGCCCGTGAGCCCGCCCGCCAGCGCCTTGCTGGACGAGCTGCGCAGCAAGCTGACCGCGCCGCCTGACTGCATGCCACGTTGCGCCGATGTGCCACGCCTGTGGCTGACGGCGACCGGCTCGCGCATCCAGTTGCGCATCGAGGCCCATGCCTTGGCTGATGTCACCATGCCTTTGCCAGGGCAGGGCGTGAACTGGCGGCCCGCCCCCGTCACCGTGGACGGCAAGCCCGCGGTCATCCGCCGCGACGATGCCGGTGCCTTGTGGATCGCCTTGAGCCAAGGCGTGAGCCAGGTCGTGCTGGAAGCCGATGTGGGCAATGCCTCGGCGGTGGACATTTCGCTGCCCTTGCCGGTGCGCGAAGTCAGGTCGCAAACCCAGGGCTGGACCTTGGCCGGCCTGGACGCCCGTGGCTTGGCCTCGGGTGCATTGAGCTTGTCCCGTGAGCAATCCGCCGTGCCATCCGAAGACCGGGGCACACAGCGTGACGCCCTGCCACCTTTTGTCCGGGTGGAGCGCACCTTTCACCTGGGCCTGCGCTGGACGGCCGAGACGCGCATCCAACGCATCACGCCCAGCCTGGCGCCGCTGCGCGTCACGGTTCAGTTGCTCAGTGGTGAATCGGTCAATGACGATGCCGTGCAAGTGCAGGATGGCGTGGCGACGGTGCAATTGGGGGCGAATGAGTCGGTGGCTTTTGTCAGCACCTTGAAAGAGTCGCCCAAGCTGTCCTTGAACAGCACCAAAGAGCCGAATCAAATCGAGGTCTGGAAGCTGGACACCTCCACGCAATGGCACGTGGCCTTGTCGGGCATCGCGCCCGTGGTGCACCAGGAGGCCGGGCGCTGGATGCCCACCTGGCAACCTTGGCCGGGCGAGCAGGTCATCATCGATGTCTCCAAACCGGTCGGCGTGGCGGGCCAGACCTTCACGGTCGACCGCGTGGACACCACCGTCAACCCGGGTGCGCGAGCCACCGACGTGTCGGCGCAAACCGCGTTGCGCTCCAGCCAGGGCGGCAACCACCGCTTTCAACTGCCCGCTGGCGCCGAGCTCCTGGCGGTGTCCGTGGATGGGCAAGTGCTGCCGGTGCAGCAGCAAGCCGGTGCCGTCATGGTGCCCATCACGCCCGGCGCCCACGTGGTCAAGCTGGATTGGCGCGAGCCGCGTGGCATGTCCTGGTGGTTCCAATCCCAGGCTTTGAACGTGGGTGCGGCGGGCGTCAACGATCGCACCTCGATCAACGTGCCGACGGACCGCGTGGTGCTGGCCGTGGGCGGGCCCGGTGTCGGGCCCGCTGTTCTTTTCTGGGGCGTGCTGATCGTCATCATCGCCGTGGCCTGGGGCTTGGGGCGCTCGCGGTTCACCCCGCTGAGCGCGGTGTCCTGGGTGCTGCTGGGCCTCGGCATTGCCCAAATGTCACTGATCGGCATCGCGGTGGTGGTGGGCTGGTTCCTGGTGATGGAATCACGCCGCCGATTCGGGCCGGGCTTGAGCAGGCGCTGGTTCATCGCCGCGCAGATCACCGTGGCGCTGTGGGGCCTGCTGGCGGCGGGTGTTTTGCTGGAAACCGTTCGCGTCGGCTTGCTGGGTTATCCGGACTTGATGGTGCTGGGCAATGGGTCTGACGCCGCGCACCTGCATTGGTACGCAGACCGCTTTACCGCCACCACGGCCCAGGCCTGGGTGTTCTCGGCCCCGGTGCTCGTTTACAGGGTGATCATGCTGTTGTGGGCGCTTTGGTTGTCCGCCTCGCTGCTGAAGTGGGTGAAATGGGCGTGGGAGTGTTTCAGCGCGGGCGGCCATTGGCGGGATAATCCGAAACCCCCGCAAGCTCCCCCTGTTTGACATCAACCACAAGGACCCCAGTGTTCAAGAATTTGACGGTGTATCGCATCGGGCCCGATTGGTCGGCCTCGGTGGCTCAGATGGAAGAAAGCCTGTACAAGGCCCGGTTCGTGGAATGTGGCGCCACCCAGCAGCAGTCGTCTGGCTGGGTGGAGCCTCGCGGCATCAAGCACGCGCCCCTGGTTGAAAAAGTGGGTGGCCAGCTGCTGCTCAAGCTCATGATCGAGCAACGCGTGCTGCCAGGTGCCGTGATCAAGCGCCGCACCGAAGAGATCGCGGCCAAAATCGAGCAGGACACCGGCCGCAAGCCCGGCAAGAAGCAAACCAAGGAGATCAAGGAGCAGGCCATGTTGGAGCTGCTGCCCATGGCCTTCACCAAACAGGCGTCCATCAACGTGTGGATTGATCCAGAACAGCGCCTGTTGCTGGTGGATTCGAGCAGCCAGGGCAAGGCCGACGAGGTGGTCAGCTTCCTGGTCAAGACGCTGGAGACCCTCCCCGTCAGCCAGTTGCACACCAAGCAATCTGCCGCCGTGGCCATGTCCGAGTGGCTGGTCAGTGGCGAACCCCCTGCCACCTTCACCGTGGACCGGGATTGCGAGCTGAAATCGGCCGACGAAATGAAATCGGTGGTGCGCTATTCCAGGCACCTGCTCGACATTGATGAGGTGCGTCAGCACATCACCACTGGCAAGGTGCCCACCAAGCTGGGCATGAGCTGGGAAGGGCGCGTCTCCTTCATGCTGACCGACACCATGCAGATCAAGAAGTTGACTTTTCTGGATGTGGTGTTTGAAGGCCAGAAGGCCGCCAGCAAGGACGAAGCCTTTGATGCCGATGCCGCCATTGCGACGGGTGAGTTGAGTCAGCTCATCCCGGACCTGGTGGACGCCTTGGGTGGCGAACAGGCCATCGGGGTTTGATCGGAAGCAGTCGTGTCGGCGCCGTCTTACAAGGCGGCGCGCCATGCGCTGATGTCGCGGTGCATGGCCCGGGCTCAGAATCCTTTCATTACGGAGAACATTTCATGAACACCAAGACCCATTCCCCCGCCCGTGGCCGCATCGCTCAGCGTGCCATCGCCATCGTTTCTTTGACCGCCTTGCTGGGTGGTTGCGCCGAGATGACCGACACCCAGCGCCGCACCGGCACGGGTGCCGCCATTGGCGCCGCCACGGGTGCGGTGATCGGTTCCACCACGGGTGGCAAGGCCGGCACCGGTGCCTTGATCGGCGGCGCTTTGGGCGCCATTGCCGGCAACGTGTGGTCACGCCACATGGATTCGCAACAGCGCGCCATGGAGCAAGCCACCCAAGGCACGGGCGTTGAAGTGACCCGCACCAATGACAACCAGCTCAAGCTGAATGTGCCTGCCGATGTGTCGTTTGACGTGGGCCGCGCCGACATCAAGCCCGAGTTGCGCAGCGTCCTGGAGCAATTCGCCAGTGGCTTGAAGGCCCAGCCCAACACGCTGGTGAACATCGTGGGTCACACAGACAGCACGGGTTCCGATTCAGTGAATGAGCCCTTGTCACGTGAACGTGCCCAAAGCGTCAAGGCGTTCCTGGTAGACCGTGGCGTGAGCAGCGGCCGTGTTGACACACAAGGCCGTGGTGCCCGCGAGCCCATTGCCGACAACGGCAGTTCCGATGGCCGCTCACGCAATCGCCGCGTGGAAATCTTCCTGCGCGAACCAGCCAGCGGCAACGGTTGATCTTTGATCAGTTGGTGATGCGCATCAACCAGGCCTGGGCCTCGTTGATGTCCACAAACGACTTAATCTGAACGCCCCGGTCTAGCGAGAGCTTCTCGAACTCCCGAGGCGATTCAAATAACACCGGGCGCACCATCACGGCCACTGCGACGTGCAGTGGCATGTACAGCGGTTGCGTTGAAGCAAAGCGGTGGTGCTCTGTCACCGTTGGTTCGCGGACCACGGCGCGGGTGTCAACCAGCATCCGGCTAAAACCATGCTCGGTCAAGGCCGCCACGGCCTGAGCGCGGCCCGACTCCATGTCGGACAGATCCACCGTCCCTTCATGGATCACGCACACGGTGCGGCTTTGCATCCAGATTTCTATTTGATAGCTCATGGCTGAATGTGCTTTCGCAAGGCCTCCAGCATGGGGCTTGCGAAGCACATTCAATTCATTTGAAGAAACCCAAAAACGCTGTATTTTTCACGCCAGGCCCGCTTTGAACAAGGCATCGCCGGCCAACATGGGGTCATTGGTCTCTTCGTAGGTCTTGATCCAGATCGGATAGCTGTGGATCACCGCGTGCTGCCAGGGGTGGAAGCCGGGCTTGAAATACGCCAGCAGCTTGAGCATGTTCTTGGAGAACAAGCCGTTGATGCCGTACAAGAAGTTCAGGCCCTTCAGCGTCATGAAGAAGCGTTGCGTGCGTGTGAAACCATCGTCGCGCAAGAAGCGATTGGTCAGGCGCAGGCTGTCTTTCACCACCTTGTACATGGCGTGAATCAGGGCAGTGCAACGCAAGACGTAACCCACCTTGGCCACCTTGGTCATCACGTCGTAGGCCACGGCCTTGTGCTCCATCTCTTCAATGGCATGCCAGGCCCACATGGCGCGCACCTTCTCGTGGGCGGGCGCCATCACGTCCCTTTCCGAGAACAGTGATTCGGCCATCATCGCGGTGAAATGCTCGAAGGCGGCGGTCAGGGCTAGGTTGTAGGCGGGCGAATACTTCTTCGTGTAGTTGTCGAACAGGTTCTTCACCTCGACCACCAGGCCATCCACCGACAGGCCCTGCTGGCGCAGCACGGCGTTGTACTGCGTGTGGGCGATGCCATGCTGGCCTTCCTGGCGGGTGAAGTCCCTCACGTCCTGCGCCAGCTTGGGGTCGGTGATGAGGTGGCGGAAGGCGCGCACGCTGGTGATGAAGTAGCGTTCACCATCCGGAAAAGCGGCCTGCATGCCATCGAACACGCGGGTCTTGAACGGATCGCCGCCGAACCAGAATCGGGGCAGGTCGCCATCCAGCTGGAAGTCCAGCTTTTCGCGGGGCACGATGTGTTCGGGTTTGCTGGGGTGTGGCGTGGTCATGCTGTCGTCCTCGGGTGCGGTTACTGCTGCATTCAGTCTAAAAATGTCGCAACGAGGCGGCCATGACATTCAGCGACAGCGAGGAACCGACAGCGACATGCCATGATGCTCAGCTTCCAGTACCTTCGGGTGATGCAAGGGTTAGTGCTGAAATGAGCATGCAGTCATGAGCGGCGGCGACTTTCTCAACTTCTACGTGATGTCCACCTTGTCCAAGGCGGGCGCGCGCTGTGGCTTCAACATGCAAGAGGCGGTCGGCCGCGCGCAGATCAACGTCGAGGTGTTCGACAGCCATTTGTCCAAGCTCAGCCTGGCGGCCTTGCGGCGCTTGTTCGAGGTGTGCGAGGCCGCCACCGAGACCGCCTACTTCCCCCTGGTGCTGGGCGACACCTACGGCTTTGACGCCATCCCCGAGGTGGACACCTTCATCGCCACCTGCGCCACCTTGCGGGCCGGCATGATGGCCTTGGACTGGATGCCGCACATCGTGCACCCGGCCTTGCGCATTGCCACTTCGGAAGACGCGTCATCCTTCAACGTGACCTTGCGGGTGGAGGGCGACGAGCCCGTGCACCCTGGGGTGGTAGAGGCCGCGCTCACCTGCATCGTCAAGTTCGCCCGCATGATCTCGCCGCGCGAAGACCCCTTGCGCGAGGTCTGGTTCCAGCATGGCCCGCAAGTGGATCCGCGCGTTTACGGCTCTTACTTTGGTGTGCCCGTGCGCTTCAATCAGAGTGAGAACCGCCTGATCAATGCGTCCAGCAGCCTGGACAAACCGCTCAAGGGTGGCTTCCCGTCGCTGAATGCGCAGGCTCAGTTGATGGTCGAGCAGCGCCTGAAAAAGTTGAGCGAGCAGGGCACCCTGACCACGCGCATCGAGCAACTGCTGTCCTTGCGGACCGACCTGTTGGGCGCCAAGGTGGACGAAGTGGCCGTGTTGCTGGAGTTGCATCCGCGCACCCTGCAACGCCGCTTGAAGGAAGAAGGCGAAGGCTTTGCCGAGGTGCAGACCCGCGTGCGCCACGAGCGTGCCCGCAAGCTCCTGCATGACACCGACCTGGACATCGAGGCCATCAGCGTCAAGCTGGGTTTTCAAGATCGGCACAGCTTCACGCGCGCCTTCACGCGTTGGGAAGGTGTCTCACCCGTGGTGTTTCGTCGGCCGCAGGGTTGATCGCCTGGCGGGTATGCTGAGCGCTCGCTCAGTCAGCGTCAGCGCCTCTGCCCATGACCACCCCGTCCACATCAGAACTTTCGCAACCTTGGATGGCCAGACTCTCCACCTGGTTGGCCGCTTTCTGGCCCGCGCCGGTCGCGGTCAATGCCCAGGAGCGTCTGCGCGCTGCGGTCGGGGCGGTGATCGGTGTCTTGTTCGCGGCCGCACTCAGCCGGTTGATGGCGGGAACCACCTCTGCGGTGCCTTGGTTGGTGGCCCCCATCGGGGCCAGTGCAGTGTTGGTGTTCGGGGTGCCCGCCAGCCCTTTGGCGCAGCCATGGGCGGTGGTGGGCGGCAACACCTTGTCGGCCATGGTGGGCATCGCGTGTGCCAACTGGATCGGCGATCCTGCCGTGGCGGGTGCGGTGGCGGTCAGCCTGGCCATTGCGCTGATGTTCAGCCTGCGCTGCCTGCATCCACCGGGTGGTGCCATGGCCCTGATCGCGGTGCTCACGCATGCCTCGGCCTTTCACTGGGCGGTGTTCCCGGCCCTGACCAACTCGGTGCTGCTGGTCGTGGCGGGCATCGCCTACAACTCGGCCACCGGGCGGCGCTATCCCCATGTCCAGGTAGCACCTCGAACACCCGGTGACGGGACGGCAAAGTCTCGCTTCAGCTCCGCCGACATCGACGTGGTGTTGAGCCGCTACAACCAGGTGCTGGACATCAGCCGCCATGACCTGGAAAACCTTTTGGAGGAGGCCGAGATGGAGGCCTACCGCCGCCAGCTGGGCGAGATCCGCTGTGCCGACATCATGTCGCGCCAACTGATATCGGTGGAGTTTGGCACCTCGCTGCAAGAGGCCTGGGCCTTGCTGCGCAAGCATGGCGTCAAGGCCTTGCCCGTGGTGGACAAACTGCACCGCATCGTGGGCATCATCACCCTGGCCGACTTCATGCGACATGCGAAGGTTGACGTGCACGAGAGCTTTGGCGAGCGGCTGCGCGAATTCGTGAAACGCAGCACCACCATGCATTCCGACAAGCCCGAGGTGGTCGGCCAGATCATGACGCGGCAGGTGCGCGTGGCCAGCGCAGACCGCCATGTGGTCGAACTGATGGCCCTGTTCTCAGAAGGCGGGCATCACCACATCCCCATCATTGGCGAGAAGAACAAGCTGGTGGGCATCATCACCCAGTCGGACTTCGTCAAGGCCTTGCACCGCAGGGTTCAGCCTTGACGGCGGCGCCAGCGTCAAAGGTACAAGGCCAGCACTTCGTTGACCTCGCCGTCTGACACGACCGGGATGGCGATCATGGCTTCACCCAGCGCGGGCACACCCGTCAAAAAGGCGCTGGCCAGTGGGTTGTGGACGGAGTCCAGGGCAATCGGGTCCGCCGGTGACGACAGGCTGCCCTGCGTTTCGCAAAACCCGAAACTGCGCTCCAGTTGCTGACGCGTGGCGTTGGGCGCCCAGCTTTCCAGCTTCTGCGCGATGGGCGTGCCCAGGGCCGACAGCAAGGTCATGACGTAGACCTCGTCGGTCTTGGTGGGGCAGGGCAGGCCCAGCCCTCGGGTGATGCCGGCTTCGGCGGCGGTGGCGCCACGTAAAAAACGGGGTGAGGCGCCCAGGTCTTCCATGAACACGGCAGCACCGCGTTGCCAGGCCAGTCCAGGCAGGCCGGTGCCGCGTGGCAGGAAGGTGTCCTTGGACAGGATCTCGAACGAGTCCGAGGCCGTGCCGTAGTAGCCGTCCACCAAGGTCATGTCAGTGGTGACGCGGGGGCTGTTGTGCCACAACTCGATGGCCCCGGCGCGCGCGTCGGCGCTGCCACCAAACAGCACCACGACGGCCTTCAAGGTGCTGCCCACGAAGAGGGGCAGGGCAATGGCACAACTCAGCCCGGCTTCCTGGGCGGCGGCCGTGCGGCGAAAGTGCAGGCTGTCAAAGTCTTTCAGCAGGATGGGGCGGCCTTCTTCCCAGGCCTGGCCGGGCAGTCCCTCGCCCATGCCGAAGCACAGTGAGCGCGTGGCGGCGGCAAAGCCCTTGGCGGGGCCGAACAGCCCGCCTCCAAACTCCAGCAGGGTGTGGTCCTGGTCGGGCAACCAGATTTCGGCGATGCGGATGAATGATGCTTTCATGCTTTTGGGTCGAGCAAGTTTCACGCCAAGCAAGGTGTTCAGGCGGCCTTTGGCGGCTTTGCTAAAGTGGGTTCATGCCTGATGCCCCTTGTCATTTCCATGAAGCCCCTGACGCCCGAAGCTTGGCGCAGGACCTTGCCCTTTTCGTGGCCGCGCGTTTGCAGGAAGGCCTGAGCCAACGCGGGCAGGCCTTGCTGGTCGTGTCGGGCGGCAGCACGCCGATCCCGTTCTTCCAGGCCCTGGCTAAGGCCGCCCTTGATTGGCCTCAGGTGAGCATCACGCTGGCCGACGAACGCTGGGTGCCACCGGACCATGCCGACAGCAACGAGCGCCTGGTCAGGGCGCACCTGCTTCAAGGCTTGGCCAGCCACGCGCGTTTCGTGCCGTTCAAATCGGCCGATGCCCTCGCGGCGCAGGGCGTACCCAAGCTGGAGGCCGCATTGCAGGCCTTGCCCTGGCCGGCCGATGTGGTGGCGCTGGGCATGGGGGCCGATGCGCACACCGCTTCGCTGTTCCCTGGTTCTCCACAGCTGGCCGAGGCCCTGGAGGTCACCCGGCCGGCGCGTTGCCTGGCCATCAGTGCGCCGCCAACTCCCAATGTGCCCGTGGACCGCGTCAGTTTGAGCAAGCGGGCCTTGCTGGACACACGCCAGATGGTGGTTCACATCACCGGCGCGGCCAAACGCGAGTTGCTGGAAGAGGCGAGGCTGCCGGGTCCCGAGGGCAGCATGCCAATTCGACTGGCCTGGTGCCGGGCGAATATCCCATGCCATGTGTTTTATTCAAATTGATATTGCCCTGATCGGAATATTATTACGGGAAACTACCCTTTCAAATCAAGATAGAATATGCGATAATGCGTTTGACGTTCTGTATTAGGGTATTCAAAATGTTTTCGATGGATGGTTATTTTTCACTCCCCTTTGTGTTGCCATATGCATTTGCTTTCTGGGGCGTGCTCATCTGGGCTTATTACCTGGAGGGTATGCAGCACAAGCGCAGCCAGCAAAGAATGGCCAAGCACGCTGGTGCCGACAAGTATTCAGGCTTGGTGATCTCCATCGGCTCCACCATCCTGCAACTCGCGGCATTTGGCTTGACCTTGTACGCCCCCTGGCGCGTCAGCGAGCCGGAAATCTATGTGTACTTCTGGGCTGGCCTGGCCCTGGTGGTGATGGGCATGCTGCTGCGCAAGCACTGCTGGCGCGTGCTGGGCGAGTTCTTCACCCCCACGGTCACCATCGCCAAAGAGCACAAGGTGGTCGACAAAGGCGCCTACAAATGGGTGCGTCACCCTTCGTATTCCGGCGCCATCATGACCTCAATCGGTCTGGCCTTGGCATTGGGCAACTACGGCAGCATCGCGGTCATGGTGATCGGCACCATCGCCATCTACATCTACCGCATCGAGGCTGAAGAAACCGCGCTGGAAGGCGCTTTGGGCGAGGCCTACGCCAAGTTCAAAAGCAACCGCCGACGCCTGATTCCTTTCGTGTATTGATGAACTTGGCCCAGCAAGTGGGCCGAGGTTCAAGCGACCTGCAAGGCGGGCTCCATCCCTGGAGTCCGCCTTATTTTTTGGCCTGTTCCATGGCGTTAAGTGCTGCCTTGCCGACGTCGTAGTCCGCAATCTCCACCGACTGGCCAATGGCGGGAGGCTGCAGCTGGGTCACGCCATCTTCCTTCCAGGCCAGGAAGCGCCATGGGGCGGCCTGAACGGAGGAGGGGAAGCGGAACACGACGGTCTTGGGGGCGTGGTCTTCCGTGATCTCTTCGACCAGGACGGAGATGTCGCCCATCCGGGCGGTGTCGCCCACCTTGAAAGGTTGCTTCTGGATATCCCGCGTGATGGTGCCCCGAAAGCCCGTGGGCACCGACAGCCTCAGCGAGTTTTCATCCAGGCGGGTCAGCGTCATGGCCTGGTTGTTGGGCCCCAAGGCACGCATGGTGGTGGGGTTGCGCAGGCCATGGTATTGGCGGATCAAGGGGATGTAGTAGATGCTTTCGGCCGAAGGCAGGTTCATGAGAAGGAAGTGCTCTGTCTGACCTGCGCTGGCGTTGGGCATGGCCAATGGCGCTTGCGCCTCACCGGCCGCCCCCAGCGTTTTCATCACGGCCGAGGTGCCCACTTTGGCCACCGGGAAGATGACCAGGTGGATGACGCCCACCAGCAGAACAACGTTCTTGGCGGAGCCCAGGCCCCAGCCAGTCAACTGTGCGCGATGGCGCCAGGCCATCAGCAAGATGATGGACAACAAGCCGCTGGCCCCAATGTCGGAGTTGATGGTCAGCCGGTCAAACGGGTAGCCTGCGCAAGCGGGGGCCAAGGCCAGGATGGCGCCCGCAGCATAGAAGCGCGCCAGGGCCGAGCGAAACCCACCCAAGGCGTGAATGGCATAGGCCAGACCCAGCAAGGCCAAGGTGGCGGCGCCTGAGTACAGGTACTGCGTGCTGCGGCTGAGTTGCTCGAACATCACCGATGAAACGCCAAACCACTGGGCCACCATCAAAGCGGGCAGGCGCAAAGCCAGGCTCACGGCAAAGCCGCTGGCGTTGGAGGCCGGGTCGACATAACCTGGCGACCCGAAGCTGCCGTAACCCAGGTGGCTGTGCAGCGCCTTCCAGGCCAGCGTGATCACGATGAAGGGCAGCAGTGCCTTGAACCTGACCGCCATTGATTTGCCCGGCTCCAGGAACAGGGCGTAGGCCAGCAGATAGCCGGCGGTCTGGATGGAGGCCTCGGCGCTGAACAAACCCAGCACGAAGCTGGCGGCCGCCAGCCAGCCATGGAGGGCCGACCCGCCTTGGCGCCAATGGTGGTAGCCCAGCAGGGTCAACACCATGAACAGGCCGGACAGCATTTGATTGCGGCTGGCCAGCCAGGCCACGGCGAACACGTGCAGCATGTTGCCGGCGAACAACCAGGTGGCCAGCCCGGCTTGTTGCCGATCGGGGTCCAGGTCGCGGAAGAGCTTGCCGATCAGCAGGATCATCACGCCATACATGAGCAGGCTGTGCACGTGCATCAACACCGGCGAATCGGGCCACCAAGTGTAATCAAGCTGCTGGCTCAATTCAGCCAGTGGCCGCCAGAATGCGATGCGCAAATGATCGTTGGCCCACCACACCAGCCGGCCAGAATCCATCATGGCCTGGTTGGCCAGGGCGTTGCCATCGGCAAAGGTGAACAGGCCGAAAAAGGAGCCGGGTTGGGCGTTGACCGACCGGCCCGTCAGCAGCGACCAGTGCAGGTAATCATCGCCCAGCAGCCCCATGTTCATCGCGGGCGCGATCAGGAGCATCCCCACCAGGGCGGCAACGGGCACGCACCAGCGGCTAGAGAGAAATCTTCCCCACATGACCCAAATCCTTGGCAAAATATTCTATTTTACTTGGGCATGATTGATTAACAATTCGAGTTTACCTTGGTGGCCTGGTACGCAAATCACCCCCGCTTTCATGGGGTGGGGAAAGTCCTCCCGGAAGGGAGTTTGCATTCTGGAAAAATCGGAATATTTCGGAAGTTTCATGGGCAAGCCGCGTCGTACCCTGGTTCTTGACAAACGCCTTCACCCTGGGGTGGTCGCCCCTCGGCAATACCTGACCGGGATCGATATCCTCCACGGGCACGTGTGCATCCCGCTCATATTTGTCTACAAAAAGGGCTTTGACACGGCCTTGGCCGAGCGCGGCCTGCTGGAAACCTTGAAGCACTATCCCCTGGTGGCCGGGCGCTACAAAAAGGACGAGCAAGGGCAGGTCTACATCGATGGTGACGACAGCGGGGTGCAGTTCCGGGTGTACCGCTGCGAGGGCCAGATGCCCTATGGCGACCACAACCCGCTGGGCAAGGACATCAAGCAGTTCTACAAGTCGTTCATGCCCTGGCAGGTGATCGACAAGGACTTGCCCCTGCTGCAAGCCGACATCCATCAATATGAAGACGGTGGCATCGTGATGTGCGTGTACATGGTGCACTCCACATTCGACGGCACCAGTTTCTTCGGCTTCATGTTGAACTGGTCCAGGGCCTGCCGAGGGCTCGCGATCGAAGTGCCTTCATTCGACCGCAGCGTGATGATTCAAGCCGGTCAGACCGGCATCGACACCACGGGTTTCGACCTGGTCTACCAGCCTCGCATCAGTGAGGGCATTGCGGCCATGTCGAGGTTGGGCTGGCGTGCCGCGACCAGTGTCAAAAAAGAGATCTTCCGCATTCCCGCGCAAGCCATCCAGTCATGGAAGGACCAGGCCCAGGCTGAATTGGCAGACGCCAGCAGCGTGAACACCGGCAAGCTGGTCACCGCGTATGTGCTGCGGGCGCTGTCACCGCTGATGCCGCCCGGTGTGCCGCGCAGCGCAGGCATGGCGCTGGACATCCGTTATGTGCGGGGCATGACCTTGCCGCGCAACTACTTTGGCAATGGCCTGTGCTACGCCCAGGTTCACTACAGCGAACAGGAGCTGGCGCAGCAAAGCCTGTCGGTGCTGGCCGAGAAGTGCAAGCCGGCGCCGGACCAGGTCAGTGCCGAGACCGTCTCCAAGCTTTTGACGGTGGCCGAGCAGGCCCGTCAAAAGAAGTCCATCTGGCGCCTGATCTTCAAGCCGGCGGTGGACACCTTGGGCGGCGGGATCATCCAGAACAACCTGTCCTTGTTGCCGATCTACGAGGTCGACATGGGGCGCGGCACGCCCGATTGGTACGAAACCTTCGCCATGACCATCCGCATGATGGCCCTGGTGTCCACCCCGCAGAAGGATGGCGGCATCGACTTGCACATGGCGGCCAGCAAAGCCGAGTTGAACGCGCTGCGTGAGCGCCTGCAGGCCGATGGCATCTTGGGCAAGGCTTGAGACCATGGCCAAGTTGCGCACCAAACTGCTTGTGAACAAGCGCCTTCGTGCGGGTGTGACCGCGCCGCGCCAATACCTGTCGGGCCTGGACATCTTCCACGCGCACGCGGGCATCCCGGTGGTGCTGGTCTACAAAAAAGGCTTTGACCTTGAGCTGGCCGAGCGCGCCCTGGTCGAGACCTTGAAGCACTACCCCATCATGGCCGGGCGCTACAAGAAGGACGAGCAAGGCCAGGTCTATGTGGACAGCAACGACGCGGGCCTCGACTTCCGCGTGAGCCGGTGCGAGGGCAAGATGCCCTATGGCCCCGAGAACCTGGCGGGCAAGGACGACATCAAGCAGTTCTTCAAGCTGGTGCTGCCCTGGCAGGTGGTCGACAAAGATGCGCCCTTGTTTCAGGTCAACATTTTCCAGTTCGAGGATGATGGCATCCTGATGTGCTGCTACGCGCCACACTCGCTGCTCGATGGTTCCAGCTACTGGGGCTTCATGCAGAACTGGTCGAACGCCTGCCGTGGGCTGCCCATCAAACCGCCGTCGTTTGATCGCCAGGTGATGATCGACGCGGGCAAGACCGAGTTTGAAGCTGGCAGTTACGACCTGATGATCGCGCCGGGTTGGTTCGACTACATCCGCACCATGCTGGGCCTGGGCTGGCGCGCGGTGACCGGCTTGAAGAGCGAAGTGATGTGGGTGCCCGCCCAGACCATCCAGCAATGGAAGGTGCAGGCCAAGGCCGAGATGCCCGAGTCGGCGGGGGTGAGCACGGTGGAGCTGGTCACCGCCTATGTGATGAAGGCGTTCTCGCCCAGCATGCCGCGCGGCATGGCGCGCAGCGTGGGCCTGGTGCTGGACCTGCGCTACAAACGGCGCCTGAAGTTGCCGCGCGATTTCTTCGGCAATGCCCTGTGCTACGCCGAGGCGCGTTACAGCGAAGAAGACCTGGCCCACCAAAGCGTGCCCATGCTGGCCGAGCGCTGCCGCCCCAACAACGACCAGGTCGGCACCGACAGCTTGTTCAAGATGCTGGCGCTGACCGAAACGTACCGGCAAAAGAAGGCGGTGTGGAAGCTGATCTTCAAGCCCACCATCGAGACCTTGCGCGCAGGGCTCATCTTGAACAATGTGATCCAGCTGCCCATCTACGACATTGACCTGGGACGCGGCACGCCCGACTGGTACGACATCTGCCCCATGACCATCCGCATGCTGATGGTGGTGAACACGCCGCAAAAAGATGGCGGTGTGGACCTGCACGTGACCGCCCGCCACGCCGAGTTGAAGGCGCTGCGGGCCAGCCTGAAAGCCGACGGCATCTCGGGCTGAGGCGGCCCGCGGTTTGGCCGCGCATGGGCGGCGTTGCTCAGTGCGGCAGCTTCACCGATTGGGCCTTTTCCAGCAGCAAGGCATGGCCTGAGGGGCGCAGGAAGCCATCGCTCAGGAGCTTGTCCGCACGCTGCTTGTAGGCTTGCAGATAGGCTTGATCATTGGGGTAACGCGCGCGCAGGATGTCTGCATCCAGAGGCTTGGCGGTGCCACCGGCGATGCAGGCAAAGCCCACCCAAAAGCCCAGCGAATTGGTCGGCCCGTTGTTGAACATACCATAGCTCGCGGTGGGCACATCCAGCTCGGGCAGGCGCAAGCCGCCCATGGCATTGCCCAGGTCGTCGTCCTTCACAAAGCCCAGGCTGGTGCGTTGCAGGCGCGGCGCTTTGGGTGGCGGTGTGCCGGTGATGATCCAGTGGCGCAAGGCGTGCAAGGCGGCATGGTCGAACACCTGGGTGGGCAAGGTGCTGGACGGGTTGAAGCACTTGGGCGTGGTCAGCTGGGCATCGGCCTGGCTGGCGAGCAGCGACTCATCGCGCATGTGCTGGTCAAAGTGCGTGCCGCCCGCCAATTCCCAATAGCGCAGCTTGTCGGTATCCGGCGTCTTGGACAGCGGCCAGCTCACGGCGACCTCCATCTCGGTCTGCACCTGCATCAGCGGCACTTTCGAGTCGGTGCGCACCTTGGGCATCACGATGTTGATGTGCCAGCCGTTGACCTGGATGGCGGCGGGCGTGGCGCCGCGCATGTAGAACCCGTCGTAGGCCTTGCTGCGAGGCTGGAAAGCGTTGATGAAGGTGAAGAGGAAGGACGCTGATTTGGAATAGCCCATGCCCAGCAGCTTGACCTGGGTGTCCAGGCGGCCCCACTGGCTGGCGGCCTGGCGGATGGCCACGGCGGCATGGTCGTAAATGTCAAAGGAATAGTCGCTGTCGCTGACCATCGCTTGCGCATAGCGCTCGGGGTTGGCCTTCTTGAGCGACTTCACGCTGGCCTCTTCAGCGCTGACGCCGACCCAGGCGTAGCCTTCGCGTTCGATTTCGTCGCGGGTGACCATCCAGCCGCCATCAACGTCAAAGCCCAGCGAGGTGTTCAGCCATTCGACCAAAACGATGCCGTTGAAGCGGGCCGGGTCTTTGGGGCGGCGCACCAGCACGCGGGTCTCGTAGGCTTGGGGTTCGCCGCGATTTTTGAGCTTCCAGTGGCCGTCGTCGTTCCAGTCGCCGTCGGTGGAATAAGCCTGTGATTGGCCGCGCAGGCGAAACTCTTCCTCCAGGTAGCCCACGGTGGCCAGTTGGGCCTGGCGGCTGGTGACCGGCCTGCCGGGCGCCGAGGGCAGCAGGGTGTGTGCGGTGGCGGCGGTTGTTTCAGCCTTGCGGGCCGTGGGCGCCTGGGCCAGGGCTGTGCAGGCGGTGTGGGCCAGGGCCACGCACAGCAGCAGGCCGCGCAGCAAGGGGATCAAGCCTGGCGCAAGCACTCGATGATGCTCAACTGGCCGGCGCGCCAGGCGGGCACGAAGCCGCCCAGGAAGCCCATCAGCAAAGAGAAGGACATGGTCTGAACAGCCACGTTCCAGGTGAACTTGAAGCGAAAGGCCATCTCGGCAAAGGTCTGGTAGTTCAGGGTCGAGATGTTGACGGTCTGCATCAGCGAGGCCGCCATCAGGCCCACGATGCCGCCCACCATGGCCAGGCCCAGTGACTCGCCCAGGAAGGCCAGCAGCACGGCTTCGCGGCGGAAACCCAGAGCCCGCAGGGTGCCGATCTCGCCAATGCGCGAGGCCACGGCCGCGAACATGGTGATCATGGCGCCGACGATGGCGCCGATCGAGAAAATCACCGACAGCGACAAGCCCAACAGCTTGATGAACTTGGTCATGCCTTCGGACTGCTCGGCGTAGAAGCGGGCTTCCAGCTTGGCGTCGAGCTGCAGTTGCGGGTCATCGGCGATGGCCTGGCGGATGCCGTTGAAGGCTTCGATGCTGGCCAGCTTGAAAACGATGCTGGCATAGACCGCGCGCCGGAAGGCCTGCATGACTTGGTCGACGTCGCCCCAGATCTCGGAGTCGAAGCCGCTGCGCTCGGCGTCGAAGATGCCGACCACGGTCCATTCGCGGCCAGCCATCGTGATGGTCTGGCCCAGACTCATGTTGGCAAAACCTCGGGCCACGGCACGGCCTGCCACGATCTCGGAGGTGCCGGGGCGGAACATGCGCCCTTCCACCAGCTTGACCTGGGGCCGGATGGCCAGGCCGATCTCCGAGGTGCCGCGCAGGGTCACGTTGGCCATCTCGAGCGTTTCGCGTTTGGGCAGGTTGTTGAGAACAGCCACCTCGCGCGACAACAGGCGGCGTCCCTGGCTGTCGGTGGCGATGCCTGGCATGGCGTCCAGGTTGCTGGCCTGCGAGCGCGTGATGGCGGAGTTGATCTCGGCGCCCGCGCCCTTGCGCAGGATCAGCACGTTGTCGGGCTGGCCGGTGGCCACCATGGTCTCGTTGATGCCCTCGCTCATCATGAGCACGGTGGCGAAAACGAAGACCACCAGGGCCATGCCGCCAGCCGTCAGGATGGTGGTGACGCGGCGCACCCAGAGGTTGCGCAGCACGTAGGAAAGGGGAATGGCTCTCATGTCGGGCGCACCATCAGGCCACGTGGCGCAAGCCTTGGACGATGTCGATGTTCGACATCTTCCAGGCGGGCCAGGCGGCCGAGATCAGGCCCACGACCAGGGCTGCGATGCCTTGGTAGATCATGGTGGTTTGAGACACCTCGAACACCTTGAAGATGTCGTTTGTCTGGTGCAGGAAGCCGAGTGCCAGCGGGAAGGTCGCGGCGATGCCGATGGCGCCGCCGATGGCCGCGATCATCAGGCTTTCACCGAAGAGCAGCTTCACCACGAAGGCCGGCGAGAAGCCCAGCGCTTTCAACGTGGCGTACTCGGCCAGGCGTTCGCGCGCGGTCATGGTCATGGTGTTGGCCATCACGGCCATGATGATCAGGATCACCACGAAGCTCACGGCGCGCACGGCCATCAGGATGGCCTCGCTCATCGAGACGATGCCCAGCTGGAAGGCTTTTTCAGTCTCTGTGCGGGTTTCGGCCACCGAGTTGCGGAACAAGGCGTCGATCTCTTGCGAGATGGCCGAGGCGCGGCCCGGATCCTTGATGTTGACCATGTAGATGCCGACCTGGCTGGCCATCGCGTTGCCCAGGCGCTTGCGCACGCTCTCGGCCAGCAGGCCATAGTGCATCATCATCAGGCTTTCATCCGTGCGCGCGTCGGTGCCGTGGTAGATGCCCCGGATGTTGAAGTTCCAGTTGCCGGGGTAGACCGTGCCGCTCAAGGGGATGGTGTCGCCCACCTTCCAGCCAAAGCGCTGGGCCAGTTTGCGGCCGATGATGGCACCCTGGCGGTCGGCCATGAATGCGGACTTTTCTTCCTCGCTGAGGATGTATTCGGGGTACATCGCGAAGTAGCTGTTGCCATCGACCGCGAAGCGCGCGAAGAAATTGCGCCGGTCGATGTAGATGCCGCCGAACCAGTTGACCCAGGTCACGCCGGTGACGCCTTCGATCTTCTTGATGCGGTCGGCGTAATACAGGGGCAGGGGGGAGCCCACCGCGATGGCGCTGCGGGTGATCAGGCGCGTGTTGGACGTGCCATCCGCGCCGGCATACCAGGCGTCAACCACGGTGCGCAACAGACCGAAAGCACTGATCGCCACGATCAGCCCGACCATGGTCAGCATCGTGCGCAGCTTGTGCCGAAAAGCATTTTTCAGCAGCAATTTGAAGAGGAACATGGACTACTCGGCCTCTTGTGCTCAGTGCCCGCTGGAGCCCGGGTCGGACACCAGCACACCCTTTTCCAGGTGGATCATGCGGCTGGCACGCGAGGCCGCCTTGGGGTCGTGGGTCACCATGACGATGGTCTTGCCCAGGTCGCGGTGCAACTCGTCCATCAGCTTGAGGACCTCCTCGCCCGTGGCGCGGTCCAGGTCACCGGTGGGTTCGTCGGCCACGATCAGGGTCGGGTCGGTCACCAGGGCGCGGGCAATGGCCACGCGCTGCTGCTGTCCACCGGACAACTCGTTGGGGTAGTGGTCCATGCGGTCGGACAGCTTCACCATGGCCAGGCAGGCCTCGACGTGGTGCTTGCGCTCGCGCCGGCTCAGGTTGGTCAACAACAGGGGCAGTTCGACGTTCTCGAAGGCCGTCAGCACTGGCATGAGGTTGTAGAACTGGAAGATGAAGCCCACGTTGGCGGCGCGCCAGTCGGCCAGCTCGCTTTCGTCCAGGGTGGCGATGTCCACGCCGTTGATCTTGATGGTGCCCGAGCTGGGCTGGTCGATGCCCGCGATCAGGTTGAGCAAGGTGCTCTTGCCCGAACCGCTGGGGCCCATCAGCGAGACGAACTCGGCGTGCTCCACTTCGAGGTTGATGTCCATCAGGACGGGGATGGGCTGACCGCCACGCGTGTAGGTCTTGGTCAGGTTGTCGATGCGGATGACGG
>Ga0209841_1000102_pt1 | contig 19677 bp, 4 predicted proteins | sample GWRWT4_30Apr14_FD_187185 | JGI IMG/M metagenome (GOLD analysis project Ga0209841, IMG submission 187185) | Sand microcosm microbial communities from a hyporheic zone in Columbia River, Washington, USA - GW-RW T4_30-Apr-14 (SPAdes) (version 2) | ecosystem: Engineered > Artificial ecosystem > Sand...
GGCGGCCAATTGAATTTGCATCACAGAGGTCATGACTTCCGAGCGCGCCTGCTTAAGTGGTTTGCCCTGTTCTTGTGTTAAAAGCAGCGCAATGGCTTCACTGTTTTCCCGAATAGCCTCGGCCATTTTGTTCAAGGCATTACGCCGTTGCAGAATATCCAGGCGCCAATGATTAAACGCAGCCGCAGCGCCCTCAATAGCGCGATTCACGTGCGACTCATCACAGACAGGTGCCTCGGCAAAAATCCCGGCCGTGGCTGGATTGACTACCGCGAAAGTGTTTGCAACTGAACACGCCTCGCCATTAATAAACAGATTCGCTTTTTCCATGTTTGTTTTCTCTAGTTACAGAATTCAAAATATCGCCCGATTTATCGGCTACCTTAATGTATTGTCAGTTATAGCGCTATAAAGTAATAAGCTGATAAATGAATTTCATAAAAAGCCTATAGCCTCTCTGAAGAATCTTCCGTATCGTGCCGGAGCTTGTTGCCAAAACGGTTTTCTTCTAGCAAGAGTAAAACCTGAGCCAGTCGCCGTTCAAGTGTGTACCGCTTAATCCACGCCAGCGTCATCTCACGCATGGCTTTTAAACACAGAGGCAGGCACTTTTTCCATGAAACAGCAGCCAAGCTGAAACACGGGGTGCGGGTAAGCGCAGCGGCGCCCGCCTAGACACACACGCCTGAAAACACGTGATTTTTCAGAGAGTCAGCAAGAAGCTGGCTGTCGCCAGACAGGGATAACGGAATAAAGAGACAGCGCAATGGAAGCAAAACGCAAGAACTGTGCAGATGTAGAAAGGCAGAATTTTTTCGAATGAACAAACCTGACGAAAACCCCATGAACACCAAAGCCGTGCGTTATATCGCCGCGTATTCGCAAGACTTACAACAGCAAGCGCTGACCTTGCTCAATGAAAACAAACTGGGTGACATTCTGAAACAGCGTTATCCGCAGGCACATCAGCTGTCGTCAAGCGCGACACTGTACGCCTATGGGCAAGACATTAAAAATCGTTACTTGCGTTCGTCACCACCCCTAAGCAAAGTGATCTACGACGATTCGATTCATGTCGTCGATCACGCATTGGGTTTGCATAGTTATGTGAGCCGCGTGCAAGGGCATAAGTTAAAAGCAAAAAACGAAATTCGGATTTCTTCATTGTTTCGCCACACACCCGAGCAATTTTTGCGCATGATCATTGTGCATGAACTGGCGCACTTGCGTGAAAAAGAACACAACAAAGCCTTTTATAAACTGTGTGAGCATATGGAAGCGAATTACCACCAACTAGAACTCGATGTGCGCTTGTATTTATGCCACCGTGAGCGTTTTGGTGATTTGTGGTAAAACCAGATACACAATAATTTACAACGACTGCTCTATGCAGGCACGACAAATACAGCGCACGTTACGATCGTCCAATGCCAAGGCCTCTAATAATTTATCTGGAATCACAACCGCCTTCGTCATGCACCAGCAAGGCTCTTTGCCTGCCACCACGCCACAGTGATTCGGCTGCTCACACACAGGGCACAGGTCTGCGTGAGTGATATCCGGTTTTTTATGCATGCGCTGGTGTTCTCGTTTTTTATAAGTACGTTAGTGTAGCGTTTGTTGCGCGTTAACAGCAGGTGTTGTAGAAAAGTTGGAATCAGTGGATAAAAGTAGATAAAGGCGCAGATAAAAGGTCAAAGCGCAGATTCTTGAAGTCAGAGAAACAACCATCACACGCTGCGCGAACACCTGACCAAATAGGAGCACTCGCGCTACTGACGGCTGAAAGCATGCCGTTCAAGCCTAATAAGGCATCGGATGCTCTTCTCTGATTTTTTCTATGGCCTGAATAATTTCATCATCGAGTTTCAGGTTTATCGAATTGATATTGCTTTCTAACTGGACCATTGAGGTGGCGCCAATCAGCGTGGAACGCACAAAGGGTCGGCTGTTGACATAGGCCAGGGCCATTTGGCACACATCCAGTTGATGTTGCTCAGCCAAGGCCATATAAGCACGTGTTGCGGCATCGGTTTGCGGACGGGCACGGTGTTCGACACGGGTTTCAATGGTCAGACGTGCGCCTTCGGGTCGTGCGCCGTTGAGGTATTTGCCACTGAGAATGCCGCGCGCCAGGGGTGACCAGGCCAACAGGCCGCAGTCTTCGTGGAGAGCAATTTCCTGCAAATCGGGTTCAAAGTGACGGCACAGCAGTGAGTATTCATTTTGAATTGAAATCATGCGCGGCAAGCCGTGTTTTTCGGCCAGTTGCAGCCATTTCATGGTACCCCAGGCGGTTTCATTCGACAGACCAATGTGACGAATAAGACCACGCTGGATCAGTTTTTCCAGTGTTTGTAGCACGTCAATAAAATTGGCTTCAACAGCGGCGACATCAAACTTGGGTTGATACGTCCATTGCCGGCCAAAATGGTAGGCGCCGCGATTGGGCCAGTGGAGCTGATACAGGTCGATGTAATCGGTTTGCAGGCGCTGCAAACTCGACTGCACTGCTAACTCGATGGTTTGGCCGGTGATGTCACTGCCTTCACGAATCCATGACAAGCCCGGCCCGGCAATTTTAGTGGCAAGAATCACCTTGTCGCGATTTTTGCGTTGGGCAAACCAGTGTCCAATAATGGTTTCGGTGCTGCCGTAGGTGTCTGCCGTGGGGGGAATGGCATACATTTCGGCGGTATCAAAAAAATTAATGCCGCGCTCCAGCGCATAATCCATCTGCCGGTGCCCTTCGGTCTGGGTGTTTTGTCGCCCCCAGGTCATGGTGCCCAAACCCAGTGCGCTAACGGCAAGGTCACTGCGACCCAATGTTCGATATTGCATGTTTATATTCCTTTGCAGAGAACGCCTAAGACAGTGTGTTTCATGTGTGCATCAACTGTTGCGTCAACCAGCGTGCCAGTTGTTCTGCGGCCTGGGCTTGTAAAATGCCATCGTGCGTGGCTGGCAAGGCATGTTGCACAAATTCACCCAGCACCAGCTCAGCCCAACCGCTAGAGGCATCGCCAATGGTATTTTCACTGGCGCGCACATGGAGCACCCGGCCTGTGTAGGTCTGCGCCTGATAGGCAAGCAGTGCTTCGGCATTGGCCTTCATCACCAGCGCCAAACGCCGTACATGTTCATACGTTAGATCCTGGCTGAGCAAACCTTGGCTTCGGGCGGCATCGTAGAAGGTTTTTATTTGTGTTTCGAGAGTTTGCTGTTTCATGCCCTGCCAGTCGAGATTAAGCAGGTGTCCAAACTGGCTGTGCAGCAGGGACACGGTATCCTGATGACGAAAATACTCAGGAATACGCTGGGGCACAAAACTGTCGAGCAGGCCCACCAAGGCCACCGGTTCTTGCTGTGCACGCAGTTGCTGGGCAAGTTCCCAGGCAATGTTTCCACCCATCGACTGGCCAAGCAGATAATACGGGCCGTGTGGCTGCACACTCTGAATGGCTTGCGCATAAAGGGCGGCCATTGCGTCGAAGTGATGCAAAATCAATTGTTCAGTATCAAGCCCCGAACACTGCAATCCATAGATGGCACGTTGGGGGTTCAAGCGATGCAGTGCTTCCGCCAAAGGCTGATAACACCATACGGTGCCACCCACCGGATGGATAAAAAACAGCGGTGGCTGCGGGTTTGCGCCTGCTTGCAGCTGCGCGGCTTTTATTTCAATAAGCGGTGTCCAACTGTGCGGATTAACCTGGCGATTCACCCGTTGCGCCAGTTCAGCAATGGTCTGGGCGCTGAATAACATCGACAGGGCAAAGGTATGAGTAAAGTGTTTTTCCATACGCGCCACAATGCGCACGGCCAGCAGGGAATTGCCGCCCACAGCAAAAAAATTGTCCAGAACACCCACGCTGGCAAGTCCTAATACTTCACACCAGATTTGCGCCAGCTGTTGTTCGATCTCATTTCGTGGCGCAACAAAGGGCGTGGCATTCATCTCTTCGGGCTTGGGCAAGGCTGCACGGTCAACCTTGCCGTTAGGCGTCAGAGGCCAATGGCTCAGCACAATTACCTGCGCCGGAATCATGTAGGCGGGCAAGGTTTTACTTAAATGCTGAAACCAGTTAATTTCGTTCAGGCTGTCAGCACCCACTACATAGGCAATTAAACGTTCCAGATTTTCAGCGCTGCTTTGCGTGGTTTCACCCAGCACACGTTCGACTTGCACCAGAGAGTCTTCAACACCGTTTATCATCCGCAGTGCCCATTCCACTTCTTGCAGCTCGATACGTAAACCGCGCAGTTTGACCTGAAAATCCTTACGACCGACAAATTCAAGTTCACCGTCGGGCAAAAGACACATCAAGTCACCGCTGCGATACCATGGGTCAGACTCGTCCTCATGCTTGCCGAAAATTGGCTGAAATGATTTGGCATTCAATTCCGGTTTATTCAGATAACCCGCACCCACGCCGGCACCACTGATGCACAACTCACCCATAATACCCGGTGGCACGGCTTGCCCGGCTTCATTCACCAGATGCAGCTTAACGTTTGTGTTGGGGCGGCCAATGGGCACGGTGCGTCGCTGGATATTATCGAGTCGATAAAAAGCAGCAATGTCGGTACATTCGGTGGGCCCGTAATTATTCACCAGTTGCGCCTGACACGCAGGGTCACTTAACCAGGGCCGCAGTTTATCGAGCACAATGGGCTCACCACCAAGAATCACCCAACGCAGCGATGACAGCTTTTGATAATCGCCTTCGCAGGCGTCCACTAAACCATAAAGCGCACTGGGCGCACAGTTGATCACTTCAATGCCTTCGCTGCGAATTTGCTCGATCAGATGTTGCGGGTGATAGTGATCGTCCACCGGAAAATGCAGGGTACCGCCGGTCAACAACGACGCCCATAAGTTTTTCTGCGTTAAGTCAAAACCAAAAGCACTGATAATCAGGTGATGGCGGTACTGATGCAGGTCAAATTCCTCAATGTACCAATCGAGCAAATTGCACACGCCCTGTTGTTTAACCGTGGCGCCTTTGGGTTGCCCGGTAGAGCCGGAAGTGTAAATAACATAAAAAAGATCATCCAGTGATGACGATGCCGGCAGAATTTCAAGCGCTGTTTGTGCGGCTGTCAGCGTATCGAGCCACACACAAGGCGTGTTTAATTCGGGCAGGCGCTCACGCAAACAGGACGCTGAAATAAGCAAGGTGGCGGCAGAATCCTGCACAATATAACGAATGCGTTCTTGCGGATAACTGATATCCACCGGCACATAGGCCGCTGCGGTTTTAATAACTGCCAGCAAGGCGACCATTAAATCAGCGGAGCGTGGCAGACAAATCGCCACGCGACTATCACGACTCACACCCTGTTTTTTGAGCACACTGGCAAGCGCATTGGCCGCCTGATTCAAATCAGCATAACTGAGCTGCTTGTCACCGTGTTTAACGGCCGTCAGTTTTGCATGGGTTTTAACGCTTTGCGCACAGTGCTGGGCAATCAGCGGCACGTGCTGCAGCGATTTTATCGCTCCTGTAAACGAGTCGCGCAGAACCGAACGTTCATGTTCAAGCACAAAATCGAGCGCTTTGATGTGCTCGGCACGATTAATCACAATCTGGCGACTGATCGATTCCATACGCGACAAAAAATTCAGCGCGTCAAATTTACCGGCAGGATAATGCAGACCCAGACCCAATTGTCCAAGTTTAAAATTCACTACCAAGTGCACCTGTTCAACATCGTTAGGGTATAGCAGCGTTTCATACGCATGCCCAGCGACTTCAAATTCACGGGTGAAGTGGTAGTAGTTATACATAAAACTGATACGACCTTCCGGCACCAGATATTTCTGGGTCAAAATGGAAGTATGCAAGCCTGACTTGTGAATCGCGCTTTGTTCTTCACGCAGGCGGTGAAAATAATTTTCCAGCCGCTGCTCACCCTGCATGCTTTCGCGCTCAAAAACGAAGGGACGCCGCTGCACGGTGCAACCGGCTGCGTTGAGTTTAATGCTCAACAAGGCAGAGCTGAGTTCGTAAATGCTGAAATCGTCGTCGGGGTGGCAATACAGCTGAATCAACAAACCAAACAAACCTTTAAAATACAGCGCAGGTGTCATGCGCTGTGCGCGACAATAGTGTTTTATCGCCTGCCAGTGCGTCTCATCAAAGTGCACAAAACTGCGCTCCATCTGTTCGCTGTCGCCGTGCTGAGACTGGCCGGTGGCGCGGTACTGCGACAAGCCGGCGGTGTTTTGCAATTTCTCCCGCCAATAATGAATCGCCTCGGGGGTATCGGTGATTTCACGTTCTTTCTGCAGATACAGCGGAAAATATTCCTCTGGTAAAAGACACTCGCGGTTTTCCTTCAACGAATGATACACATCAAGCAAGGTTGCCACGAGACTGGCCACACCCACACCATCCATCAAGGCATGGTGGGCGGCAATCAGTAAATAGGCGGAATTTTTGCTCTGCAGCAGCTGAAAACGCAGCAAGTTACCATTAAGATCGTACGGACGGAATACAAAATTTTTAACGTAAGACTCCACCTGCTCTTTCGAATCAAATGACACATCATTACGTGCAGCCCAGTCGACTTGCAGGGTGGCAAAAACCACTTGATAGGCTTCATCAAGCCAGGGTTTGTCGGCCAGACAAATACGGCTGCGCAAAATCGTGCTGTGGCGCGCTATTGTTTCCATGGCCTGACGCAATATCTGCGCATCAACTGCCTCAGGAAAAATAACAGCGCCGCCAAAACAGTTATTCAATGTGTCTGGATTTGCGCGATTAAGCAAAACCAGATCACGTTGCATATGGCTCAACGCATTCACCTGCAGGGCATCGGGCTGTTTGAGTTCAATGGCCCTTTGCAACGCAGTGGCCAATTGCAAATCATAAATACGCTGAGTCGTCGACGTCACAAGGGTTTCGAGCAGTGTCACATAATGCGCAACAAAACGTTTTATAGTCGCCTGATCAAACAACAAAGTACTGTATTCCACCACCCCGCTTAATCCATCACTGTTTTCTTTGAGAATAAAGGTCATGTCATATTTTGATGACACACGGCCCAGTGGCAGACTTTCCAGTTCCAGGCCAGAAAATGCCGGTAATTCGCCCACCTCGGCAAAATTCTGCAACTGAAAACCCACCTGTGCCACGGGCGGATACGACAATGAACGTTCAATATTTAATTGTTCGAGTAATATTTCTGCTGGTAATTCCTGATGCTCAAAACAGGCCAAAACGCTAGACTTAAGTTGCTGGTAAAACTGCGCCAGTGTGGCATTACCTTCAAAACGTGTACGCACCACAATCGCGTTGAGGAATAAGCCAATCAATTGCTCGGTGGGTGACTGCGCCCTGCCGGCAATGGGCAAACCAACACAAATATCTTTTTGACCGCTGTAACGTGCCAGCTGAATTGTGTAAGCACCCAATAACACCATAAACAGCGTAAGTTGATTTTCTTTGGCAAAGTTTTTAACTTTTTTAGCCAGCGAAGATTCAAAAGTGAAAAAATAATTATCGCCTTCGAAACTTTGTATTTTAGGCCGGGGTCTATCGGTAGGCAGATTGAGCACGGCAGGCGCGCCCGACAAATGCTGACGCCAGAAATGAATATGCTGCTCCAGCACCTCACCTTGCATCCATTGCCGCTGCCACAGGGCATAATCGCCATATTGCACAGGCAACGTCGGCAAAGGTCGTGCGGCGGAGTCGTAAAAATAGGCCAGCTCATTTAATAAAATCGCAAACGACCCGCCATCGCCAATGATATGGTGCATACAGGTGAGTAACACGGTTTCAGTGTCGCTTATGCGAATCAGGCTGACTTTGAATAAAGCATCCTTCGCCAGATCAAGTGCTGTGTTAGAATTTTTCCTGATCAAATCGTCAACAGTCTGCTCAGATGGGCAGTCTTTTAAATCGATTACATCCACTTGCCACTGAGCTGCATCATAAACCTGCTGCCAGCCCTCGCCTTCTTCGGTGCAAATACGCGTGCGTAAAATAGCGTGACGTTCAACCACGTTTTTCAGGGCCCGAGTCAAACGTGCACTGTCCAGGGTGCCTTTGATGCGAAACGCACCGGGCATGAGATAGGCCACATTGCCCGGATTTAATTGATCAATAAACCACAAACGTTGTTGTGCGAAGGACAGCGGAATGGGTGCGCCCGGTGGTGCGGGTGTAATGGCGGGTGCCTGCTGCTGCCCACGTGCGCGTTCAATCAAAAGGGCCAGTGTGGCGACGGTAGGTGATTCAAATAATTCCCGTAGGGGTAAATCGACATTAAAGCGCTGTCGACAACGGGAAATAATGCGTGTGGCCAGCAGTGAGTGACCACCAATCTGGAAAAAATTATCTTCAATTCCGACTTTATCAAGACCCAGCACCTGCGCCCAGATATCGGCCAGCGCTGCTTCAACCGGGTTGCGTGGTGCAATATAATTATGCGCCGATTCACCCATTAAAGCAGGCAGTGCTTTCCGGTCAATTTTGCCGTTAGGTGTCAGCGGCCATTCATCAAGAAAACACAGCTGTGACGGCAACATGGTGTCGGGCAGGTAGTTACGCAGGTGTGCGCGCCAATCCCATTGCTGTAATGCAGTCGCCTCTTTTGAAGGTGTTTTGAGCGCAAAGGCCAGCAGCTTATCTTCATGCGCTAGAACTACGGCGGCATCCACCCAGTCAGACTGGCGCAGCGCCCATTCAATTTCACCGGGCTCAATACGCAAACCACGCACTTTGACCTGAAAATCCTTACGGCTAATAAATTCAAGATTGCCATCAGGGAGGTAACGCATTAAATCGCCGCTGCGATACCAGCGTTTCAAACCTTCACCATGCGAAGCCAATGCATTTATTTCTTCATCGGCATAGGGGTTGGTCTGGAATGACTGACGATTCAGCGCCTCCTGATTCAAATAACCCGTGCCCACACCTTCGCCCGAAATACACAACTCACCGATCAAACCCTGGGGCAATAACTGATTGTCATCATTCACCAGATAAAGCGCGACGTTATCATTCGCCCGCCCCACGGGCACCGGTTTTTCTTTAAAATAATTCGGATCACGCACACGGAAAAACGCGGCAATATCAGTACATTCGGTAGGTCCGTAGTTATTAACAATCTGAGCCTGACACGATTCATGTTGCAACCAGGGCAGAAGCCTATCCATTTGAATGGACTCACCGCCAAAAATGACCTGTTGCAGCGTACTCAGTGCCTGATACTGTTGCGACGCACCCAATTCCACCAGGGGATAAAACACACTGGGAGCACAGTTGATCAATGTAATTTGATGCTGCTGCACTTGTTCAAGAATCAGCGGGGCATCAAAAAGTTCACCTTCAGGTAAAACCAATGTTGCGCCGCTCACCAGCGGGGCCAGAAGATTTTTCTGCGTTAAATCAAAACCAAAAGCACTTAACATCATGACACTGGAATCGTGCCGCAAGGCACATTCGCGCACATACCACTGCAATAAATTAAGCTCACCCCGGTGTTTAACACCCGACCCTTTTGGCTGGCCGGTAGAGCCCGAGGTGTAAATCACATAAATCAGATCATCTATGTCGTTAATCAACTCAGGGTTATGCTGTGCTTGTGTGTGTAATGTGTCAGACAAGGCATCAAGAAGAATTAATTTTTCTGACATGCCTGCTTTTACCCGCGCCATTTTTTCATCACCTTCTGCGAAAGTAATCAAGGCGGCAGACTGGCTGTCTTTTAAAATATAGGCTAAACGTTCTTCGGGATAGGCGGGATCCAGCGGAAGATAGGCCGCACCGGCTTTTAATACACCCAGCAGAGCCACCATCATTTCAATGCCACGTGGCAGACAAATGGCAAGCAACTGATTGCGACCAATTTTTTTGGCGCGTAAATAATGCGCCAGCTGATTGGCCTGCTGGTTAAGCTCACGATAGCTGTACTGTTTTTCCTTAAAACGCAGCGCACAGGCATTGGGTGTTTTTAATACCTGTTGTTCAAACAAAACCTGGACACAGGGTGCATCAGGAAGAGGACGCTGCACCAGGGCATTCATAGTCAGCAGCAAATCCTGTTCATTGGGCAGCAGTAATTTGAATTCGCGAAGCCTGATATCAGGATTTTGTACAACTTGCTCGCTAAGCCAAAGCATACGCGCCAGAAAATCATAATCACGAAAATGATGATTGCTGTAGTCCAGACTGAGCGTGGCACTGGTATGATTTTGTGAAACCACAAATTGAACGCTTTGTTCAAGCACCGGCGGCCAGAGCGTCACATCCAGCACCTCATCCCCAAACTGAATTGAACGCTCAAAGTGTAAATAGTTATAGGTAAAAATTACCGGGCCGGGCTGTGTCAGTCGCAGTTTCTTGCTGACAGACAAATGGCGGTAATCGCGACTGCTTTTTTGCAAATCACGCCCGTATTCAAGCAAGTGACCAAATGAATTCAGGCCGGCCAGGTTTGCCTGGGTAAATACAAAAGGCTGTTGTTCATAATGAATATTGAGATCAAACAGATTAGATGAACTGCGCCCGGCATTAAATTCAACAATGTCAAAATCGGCCGTGGCTCGGCAATAGTGTTGCAAAAGATAACCGTACAGCATTTTGAAATAAAGCGCCGGCACAATACGGTGGCGGCGGCAGAATTTACTGATAGCCTGCCAGTGCGTTTCGCTAATGCTTTGCTGTTTGATAATACGTTGTTCTGTGCTGTACTGCTGCGCGCCTTGTGCAGGTAGAGTAAATACCAAGGGCTCGACTGTGCGAAATTTTTCCTGCCAAAAGGCAATCGTCTCCTGCCGGTCGGTACCTGCCCGAATCAGGTCAACCTGCGCTGCAAACGAATAATTGCTCTGCGGCACCTGCACGTCATTTCCCAACAGCGATTCATAATAGGCCACCCATTTTCTCACATGCGCCGACATGCCCACGCCATCGCTGTTGATATGGTGCGTGGACGCCGCCAGCAAATACTGGCTGTCATCTAGCAAAATTAAATAATGGCAAAATAGTCGATCAGTGTGGATATCGTAGGGATGAATCAATTGTTTTTTAATACGCTGCGCCAGTGCTTCGCCACTGAGTTTTTCCGCGCGCCAATCCAACACCTGTAATGTGCTGTTGCCATGCGTTCGAACAATTTGAACCAGCTGATCACCTAAAACAGAACCCAACGAACGGTATTCACTGCGTAGCATAGGTTCTGCCGCCACCAATTGCTCGGTGGCTTTCTGGCATAATGCGATATCCGCCTGACCCGACAAGGCCACCGAATACGCCATGCTGTTTTGAACCGTGCGTGGATTGATACTGGCATCGAGATAAATATCACGCTGCATGGGTGTTAACGGCAGAATCTGCTCAACATCGTAGGATTCCAGGCCCAAATGCGCCAACAAGTGCTGACGCGACATCAAGGCCAGATTATGAATACTCTGTGTGGGATGCTCGACCAGTTCACTCAGCACATGTCGATAATAGGCCACCCATTGTTCAATAGTGCTGGCGTTAAACAAATCGGTGGCATATTCAAGACGGCCTTCAATGCCGCTCGCGCCTTCCCATAACGAGAGGGTTAAGTCCTGAATAGTGGTACTGTGCGGCACCTCAAAACTATCAATGCTCAGCTCTGCCACTGCCTGCAAAGCGTCTTGCGGCAGCGTATTCGTCAAGCCCGCCTGCCAGCTGAAACCCACCTGCGCACCGGGATTAAACGCCGCATTACGACGCAGGTTAAGATTTTTCAACACCTCTTCCATCGGTACATTCTGGTGTTCAAAAGCCTCCAGCGTCGTCTTACGCACGCGCTGCAGATATTCTTCTACTGTTGGATTACCACGCATATCACCGCGCATGACCAGTGCATTAATAAAAAAGCCGATCAAACCATGACTTTGTGGATGATCCCGCCCCGCAACCGGTACGCCCACGCTGACATCCTCTTGCTGGGACAAACGACCGAGCAAAAGTTGAAACGCCGCAAGCAAGAGCATAAATAGAGTAATATCATGTTGCTGTGCAAACTGGCGCAAGACAATACTTTGATTGGCATCAAAGGTGAAGTGGTAGGCCGCACCACGAAAGGATTGCTGTTCTGGGCGCGTATGGTCGGTGGGCAAATCAAGCAAATCAGGCACGCCTTCCAGGGCTTTTTGCCAGTAACGTACTTGCTGTCGTCCGCCTTCAGCCTGCATCAGCTGGCGCTGCCAGGCGGCAAAATCGGCATACTGTAAGGTGAGTGGTGGCAATGCTTGATGACTTGAATTTTTAAGCGCGGCATAGCTGTGCATGATGTCATGCACCAGCACACCCAAAGACCAGCCATCGGCAATTATATGATGCAGGGTTAATAACAGAATGTGTTCAGTCGCCGATCGACGCAATATTTTAACCCGAATCATCGGTGCCCGGGTTAAATCAAAGGGCGTACCGGCTTCTTGCAAGGCCAAGGCACTGGCTTGGGACTCCTGTTGCGCCGAACTCAAGCTGCTCATATCCACCAGCGGCACATCCAGCGTCAGATGTTCTTCGATACACTGAATTGCCATACCCTGCGTATTGGTCGCAAAACGGGTGCGCAAACTTTCGTGACGATTCACCAGCGCCTGAAAGGCCTGTTGCAACAAATCAAGTTGCAAAGGGCCATGAATAACAAGCGCTTTTGCCATGTTATAACTGGCGTTAGCCTGCATTTGATACAAAAACCACAAACGCTCCTGCGCCAGCGATTGCGGCAGCTCGCCCGAGCGATCAACAGTAACAACCTGGACACTCTCTTGCGTATTCGCCCGCTGCAGAAAATCAACAAGCGCCGCTTTCTGCGCTTTCAGGGCGTTTTTAAGTTCGTCATTCAGCGCACCTGCCGGGGCATTGATTTTGAGATTTTCACCATTCAGCTGTAACTGGATATTTTTTTTTCGCAGTTCCGACAGCAGTTTAAGCAGGTCATCACTCATAACTCCAATTCCTCCCATTGCCCTTCATTTTCCTGCGAGGGCTCAGGCCTCCGTTCTTCTCTCACCCACAATGCGGCATCAATGTATTGCGCCATGCTTTCTACCGTGCTTAATTCAAAGAGCATTTTCAAAGGTAAATCGACCTTAAAATGGTTTTTAACCCGCATGACCAATTGGGTTGCCAACAGCGAGTGTCCGCCTAATTCAAAAAAGTTTTCATTAACGCCCACTATTGGCCGGCGCAGCACCTCTGCCCACAAGGCAGCGAGTGCAATTTCCGTATTGGTTTCCGGCGCTTTGATTGTTCGTTCTTGCCGCACAGCCAGAGCGTGCAAGGCGCGCATGTCGACCTTGCCATTCGGATTCAAGGGGATATGAGTGACCACAAAAAACTCGGCAGGAATCATGTACTCGGGCAAACGCAAACGCAGCTGTTCACGCAAGGCGGCTGAATCTACGGCAGATGCCACCAGATAAGCCACCAGCGCCTCGTCGTTCTGTTCGCCCGGCCGCAGGCACACCAGCACGTGTTCCAGATGCACGATGTTTTTGATCTGCACTACAACATCTTCAAGCTCGATACGGTAACCGCGAACTTTAACCTGATGGTCGTGACGTCCCAGCACCTGTACCGAACCCTTAGCCAGATAACGTCCAAAATCGCCGGTGCGATAGAGGCGAGCCTTGTCGTTTGGATCCAGCGGATTGGCAATAAATACGCTCTGACTCAAATCGGCATCGGTATAGCCCAAGGCTAAATAAGGTGAACGGATATAAATTTCGGCCACTTCGCCAATACCGGCCTGTCGCTGCTGCGTTGTCAACAGAAGCAACTGGCTGTATTGCGTACCCTGCCCTACCGGAAGCAGGCCCTGAGAATCGGCACTGATCATTTCCCAGCTATGAATTTGCGGGGTTTCTGTGCAGCCATAACAATTAATCACCGTTGCCGTGGGTGCAAAATGCCGCATGGCCTCAAGTTTGTGGCTCAGCAATTTGTCGCCGCTGAAAATCAACCTGCGCAGACTGGAACAAGGCGGTGATTTTTCGCTATCAAGACTGATTAGCTGCGCCAGCGCCGGTGTCATGTGTGAAACGCTTACAGCATTGTCTATCATCCACTGGCGCAAAGGCCCGGGTTTTCTTAACAGATCAGGATCAGGAATATAAATACAGGCACCCAGACTCAGGGGCACTAATATATCGCGCAGCAGAGGATCATGCGCCAGACCTGAAAACAGGGTAAATCTATCCTGCTCGTTAACGTCAAAACTGCGCGGATACCAATCGAGCAAGGCGGCCAGAGGACGCAGGGAACCACGAATCACCTTGGCCTGGCCGGTGGTGCCCGAGGTAAGCATCAGATAACTTAGTTGATCGAGTTGCCCGGTTTTTGTCACGGGTTCCTGTGTGGGCAAATCAACAAAAGCATGTTGCGAACGCCAGCCCAACAAAGCCGGCAGTTTAAAGCTGTGCCGGATTATCGCGTGTGATTCGCCTTCACCACCATAAGCCGCCTGGCCCTGCAAAACAGCCGCCAGTTGCGGCGGCAGGCTTTCACCGCGTTCGAGTATCAAGGCCGTCTGCGGTTTTACCTGGGCAATCGCCGCCAGCAAGCGCGCTTCGGGATAGGCCGGGTCGAGCACGACAAAGGCAGCACCGGCTTTGATAATGCCTAATAAAGCACAGACCAAGGCCCCGCTACGATGGCCATAAATCACCACCGGATCCTCAGCAGCCACACCGGCTGCTTGCAAAGCAAAGGCCAGCTGATTACTCCATTGTTCCAGCTCACGGTAAGACCAGTGACCATCAAGATCAACGATGGCGCTTTTATCACCCTGTCGCCTGGCTTGAGCTGCAATCTGCTGTTGCGGCAGAATAAATTCTTTTTCAGCGAGGGGACACAGCGGATCAGGTAATACAGATTTATCATCAGCCTGCAACAAGTGGAACGCCGACAGCGGACGATCAAGGTCAGCCACCACCTGTTCCAATAACGTTTCCAGCTGCGCCAGGTGTTTCACTATGCTTTGTTCAGTGAAACAGTCACTGCGGTAGAGCATGGATAATTTAATGCCTTCATCCTGCGGCTGTACATACAGTGTCAGATCAAATTTGGCGCTGTAATTTTGTTGCTCACCGGTTAAATCTTCGATACGCAAATCGGGCAGATCACGACTGGCTGAAGGCAGATTCAATACATTAAGAAAAACCTGAAACAGCGGCGAATGGCTGAGACTGCGCTCAGGCTGCAAACGGTCTACCAGCATTTCAAAAGGCAAAGCTTGGTGTTCGTAAGCAGCAAGACTCTGTTCACGCAAACGATAAAGAAATTCGCGAAAACTCAGTGCAGGCTCAACCTGCGCCGAAAATACCACGGTATTAATAAAAAATCCGATCAACGCTTCGGTTTCAGCCACGGTGCGTCCAGCCACGGGCGAGCCCACATTAAAACGCTGCTGACCACTGTAACGGGACAACAACAGTTGCCAGCTACTCAGTGCCAGCATAAACAGACTCACGCCTTCGCGCTCACTCAAGGCCACCAATGCCTGACTCAGATCAAGCGGTAAAGTGCGGGTAAGCAGCGCGCCGGGGGAAGACGGGTTCATCGGTCGCGGCAAGTCTGTTGGCAAGTGCAGCACCGGATCATTGCCACCGATCTGTGCTACCCAGAAATCCAGCGCCGTTTGCAAGTGTTTTTCATCCAGCCAGCGCTGTTGCCAAAGCGCATAATCACCGTATTGCAAAGTTAACGGTGCCAATGGGTTGGCGTGACCGGCACGGAAGGCTTCATACAACTCGGTAAATTCCTTGACAAAAACCGTCATGGACCAGCCATCGGAAATAATATGGTGCATGGTGAGCAGTAGCAGACTGTCCTGGCTTTGTTCTGTGGTCCTTGTTTTGCTATCAAGTGCCAGTAAGCGCAGCCGGAATAAAGGCGCCTGCGTCAAATCAAAGGGACGACACGCTTCAGCATCAATTAATGCTTGCAAGGCTTCTGGTGTTAGCGGCCCGTTATAGGCTTCATAAGCCACATTCAAGACGCAGCTTGGCAGCACCTGCTGTCGCAGCAGCACGTCTTCGCCGGTCTCTTCACGCACAATGGCTGTGCGCAAGCTTTCATGACGTGCGATCAGGGTGTTGACCACTTGATTAACACAGGCAATATCCAGCACGCCATGAATACGCAAAGCCGAAGGAATAATATACGCACTCGACCCCGGACTGAGTTGTTCAAGCAGCCACAAACGTCGTTGCGCATAGGTTAACGGCAAGGGTGTGCCGGCTTTTCGCGGTTGAATTTCAGCCTGAATCAAAGACGAACCTTGTTGCCCATGATCTTCCAGCCAACGCGCGCATTCAGCAATGGTGGGGGTGGCAAACAACTGTCGCACCGGCAATTCGTAACGCAATTTCTTGCGTATGCGCGAGGTCACCTGGGTTGCAAGCAAGGAGTGCCCGCCCAGTTCAAAAAAATTATCGTGAATGCCCATGTCATCCACTTTCAGCACGGCTTGCCAGATGCTGAGTAGCTCAGCTTCAAGCGACGTGCGCGGCACATTATCGCTGGTTTTAGATGAGCTAAAGGTCACTGACGGCAGTGCGGCACGATCGACTTTACCATTACGCGTCATCGGCAGTGTTGCCAGAATTTTATAGGCGCTTGGTTGCATGTAATCGGGCAACTGCTGGGCCAACTGTTTGCGCGTACGCTGGATCAAGGCATCATGTTCACCTTCGGCCAGACTGGCAGCACCGTCAACTTCGATATAGGCCACCAGATATTTCTGGCCGGCATGCGTTTGCACCGTCACCACGTTATTCTGAATCCACGGAAGACGGGTCAGCGTCGTTTCGATTTCACCCAACTCGATACGATAACCCCGAAGCTTGACCTGTTGATCCAGTCGACCCAGAAATTCCAGCGAACCGTCGGCCAGATAACGTGCCTTGTCACCGGTGCGATACAGCACCGGCCCATGACCTGGCAGATTGGCAAAAGGATTGGCTATAAATTTTGCCGTTTTGTCTGTTTTATTGCCGGCATTGTCGCTGCCGCCTTTAACAGTCTCATTAAGCGGCAAATAGCCCAAGGCCACACCCTCTCCCGCCGTGCACAGTTCACCCGGCACCCCCATCGCTTGCGGCTGCAAGGTTTCGTTAAGCACATACACTTGTGTACCGGCAATAGGTTTGCCAATGGCAACACTGCGGCCGACCTGATCGGCATGGGTCAAGACCTGACAACAAGTAAAGGTGGTGTTTTCAGTAGGGCCATACCCATTAATCAGGGTCAAATGGGGATAACGGTACAAAACCCGCTTGACCAGATGCGGATTAAGCTGGTCACCGCCGGCCAATAGTGTTGTTAGCGGCGCAAAAGCTTGCGGACAGTGTTCGGCCATGGCATGGAACAAAGCCGCCGTTAACCATAAGGTATTCACGCCGTTCTGTTCGATTTCTGCGGCCAGTTGCTCCAGTTCCAGCAGACCCGGCGAGGCAATCACCAAACATCCTCCATTAAGCAAGGCGCCCCAAATTTCAAAGGTGCTGGCATCAAAGGACAAGGGCGCATAGTGCAGCAAGTGTGTATCCGGACCCAGCGGCAAAAAACCGTTGTCTTTTACCAGTCGAATAATGCCGCGTTGGGGGATAACGATGCCTTTGGGCTCACCGGTCGAGCCGGAGGTAAACATGATATAGCTTCGTTGTTCAGGCCCTGCCGGCAAATTCAAATTAGCACAGGCTTCGTCAACACATAACGAGCCTGAATCAGGGTACGGCAGCAAGGTCAGTGGCAGCCGTTGAAAAACCTCCCCCTGATCAGCCTCCACCAGCGCCCATTGCGCCTGGCCCTGTGTAATCATTTTGTTCAGACGCTCAGCGGGCAGATCAGTTTCCAGCGGCAGGTACACCGCGCCGGCTTTGACAATGGCCAGAAGCGCAATCAGCCGAGCCGCTGAACGCTGGCCACAGAGCACCACCACCTGATCAGGCTTCACCCCGGCTTTGACCATGGCCTGTGCACATTGATTGGCCTGTCGATTCAGCTCGGCATAACTCAGCCGCCACCCACCTTGCAACAAGGCCGGGGCATCAGGCTGTTGCGCCACTTGTGCTTCAAACATGGCCGCAATACCATAATTTCCGGCCTCCTTTGAGGAAACTACCGACGGGGCAGGATTCCATTCACAGAGCACTTTCTGACACTCGTCAGCCGACATCATGGGCACCCGGTTTAAGGCGTCAGAAGGACGTGTCAGCACCTGCGTCAGTAACTGCCGTAACTGCGTTTCCATGCGTGTAACGGTCGATTCAAAAAACAGATCGGTATTGTATTCAAGCTCACCGCACAAACCCTGCGGCGTTTCAGAAAAGGTCAGATTAAGATCAAACTTGCTGGTTCGCCGTGTCAGCGGCAACGCCGAAATAGTGAGCATGGGCAAGTTAATATGAATATCACTTTCACTTTGCACACTGAACATCACCTGAAACACCGGCGTGTAACTCATCTCTCGCGGCAGATGCAGCGCCTCAACAACATGCTCAAAAGGAAGATCCTGATTCGCGTAGGCTTCCAGGGTTGTTTGCTGCACCTGTTTCACCCAGGCTTCAAACGACTGGGTATGATCCAGTCGGGCGCGCAAGGCCAGTGTATTCACGAAGAAACCGATCAAGGGTTCTTGTTCCGGCATGGTGCGATTGGCCACCGGCGTGCCAATGACAAAATCATCCTGCGCACTGTAACGACTGAGCAAAACTTCAAACGCTGCCAGGAGCGTCATAAATAGCGTGACGCCTTGTTGCTGACTGAAAACCCGCGCCTGCTCCAGTAATTCCAGTGGCCATTGAAAGAAATGCGCATTGCCTCGTGGACGCAAGGCCGCCGGACGGGCTTTATCCAGCGGCAATTCCAGCACTGGCGCATCAAGTAACTGCTGCTGCCAATACGTCAGTTGCTGGGCAGGCTCGTTACCCTGCAACCACTGACGTTGCCAATGGGCATAATCACCGTACTGAATGGCCAGCGGTGGCAAGACCTGATCAAGCGCCATATCAGAGCGAAACTGCGCCATATACAAGCTCAGCAGTTCTTTGACCAGAACACCCATGGACCAGCCATCGGCAATAATATGGTGAAGATTAAACATCAATTGGTGGCGCTGATCCCCGAGTTTGATCAGCGCCATGCGCAACAAGGGCCCCTGGCTTAAATCAAAGGGGAGGCTGCGTGTCTGTTCGATGATTTGCTGCAAACGCTGCTGCCGGGACGATTCGGAAAAACCCGTAAGATCTTCATATAACCAGGGCGAAGGCAGCGACGATAGAATATGCTGCTCTGCCGCGCCCGCCCCGGATACCTGCACATGGCCTTCGGCAGCACGGATACAGCTACGCAAGATTTCGTGACGGTCAATCAGCGCATTCAGTGCCGCTTTGAGTTTGTGCTGATCCAGCGCACCCTCGAGATCCAGCAAAATCGGAATGTAATACGCACTGCTGTCAGGCTCCAGCTGACTGAGGAACCACAAACGTTCCTGACCAAACGACAAAGGCAAAGGCGATGTGCGTGAGACCGGCTGGATTCTGCGTTTTTTAACCACCTCACCACTACGACTCTGTTGCAGAAAGCTGATCAAGGCCGCTTTTTGAACCCTAATCTCTTCTCGTAACTCAGGGCTTAAAGCCCCTTTGGGCGCACGAAAGCGCAGTTCTCCGGC
>Ga0209841_1000104_pt1 | contig 19484 bp, 19 predicted proteins | sample GWRWT4_30Apr14_FD_187185 | JGI IMG/M metagenome (GOLD analysis project Ga0209841, IMG submission 187185) | Sand microcosm microbial communities from a hyporheic zone in Columbia River, Washington, USA - GW-RW T4_30-Apr-14 (SPAdes) (version 2) | ecosystem: Engineered > Artificial ecosystem > Sand...
GCCGGCAAGCTGCAGATTGACCAGGCGCCTTTTGATTTGCACGCGGTGGTGGACGATGTGCTGTCGCTGCTGGCCGTCACCGCCGCCGAGAAAGGCCTGCCTTTGCGCCGCGAGGTGCAACTGCCCTCGCCCTGCATGGTGTTTGGCGACGCGGCGCGCCTGCGCCAGGTGCTGCACAACCTGGTGGGCAACGCCATCAAGTTCACCGACATGGGCCATGTGCGGGTGACCGTGCAACGCCATGATTGCGAGAGCGAAGGCCCCGACAGCCCTTGCGCCAAGCGCGTGGTCTTCCGTGTGGAAGACACCGGCATCGGCATCACGCCCGATCAACAAACCATGGTGTTCGACGCCTTCCACCAGGCCGATGGCAGCTTCGTGCGGCGCCACCGGGGTACCGGGCTGGGCCTGACGATCTCACGCGAGATCGCCCGCGCCATGAATGGCGACATCCTGTGCGAAAGCACGGCGGGCCAAGGCTCGGTATTCACCTTGAACGTGCCGCTGCCCCGCGTCACCAACAGCGAGCCGACCCGCTTCCTGGCCACGCGGCCCGCGTCACTGCTGGGCGAGCTGGGCTTCAGCGGCCACGTGCTGCTGGCCGAAGACAACCCGGTCAACGCGCTGGTGGCCGAGGCCATCCTCACCAAGCTGGGCCTGAAGGTCACGCACGTGGAAGATGGTCAGCAGGCGCTGGCCATACTGACCCCGCCGCACCACGGCATCGACCTGGTCCTGATGGACTGCCAGATGCCCGTGCTGGACGGCATCGAAGCCACGCGGCGCCTGCGCTGCCTGGAGCAGGAACAAGGCCGCCCCAGCCTGCCGGTGATCGCGCTGACGGCCAACGTGATGAGCCAGGACCGAGACCGCTGCCGGACTGCGGGCATGGACGACCACCTGGCCAAGCCCTTCACGCAGGAAGACCTGAGCGCGATGCTCAAGGCCCACCTGCACACGGAGCGTCAGCCTTCGTTCACGGCTTGACCATCACTGCTTGATGGCTTCGACCTGGATCACCAGCTTGATGTTGTCGGGCAGGGCTGGCACACCATAGCTCATGCCGAAAGCGCTGCGCTGGATGGTGGTTTCAAAGTCGCCACCGCACACTTCGCGCTTCAGGCGCGGGTTCTCGTAGCAGCCATAGTTGCTGGCCGTCAGCACGGCGGGCTGGCTCTTGCCCAGCAGCGTCAAGGTGCCGGCCACCGAGGTCACCTTGTCACCGTCGAAGGTGAACTTGTCACCCGTGAAGGTCGCGGTGGGGAAGGCCTCGACGTTGAAGAAATCCTTGCTCTTGAGGTGGCCGTCAAACGGGGCGGTGCCGGTGTTGACGGACGCGGTCTCCAGCGTGATGTCGACCTTGCCCGTTTTGGCGGCCTTGTCCAGCGAGATGCTGCCCGACTTCTTGTCGAAGCGGCCCCGGTTGGTCGAGGTGCCGAAGTGCTTGGCCTCGAAGGTCACGAAAGTGTGCGTGGGGTCGATGGCGTAGGTGGCCGGTTCAGCGTGAACGGCGGCTGCCGCCAGGGCGGCCGTGGCAGCCAACAGGGTCAGGGAAAGTGTCTTCATGGTGGGGCTCCTCAGGGGGTGAAAAAAGTGATCAAAGCGCCGGAACGCCTTGCAGGGTCAGCTTGAATTTGACTTGCACATCGTTGGCCACGACGGAGGGGTCGGCCCAGTCGCCATCGCCAATCTTGAAGTCCAGGCGCTTGATGGCGAAGGTGCCGGTGGCCGTGGTCAGCGCGCCGGCCTGGGTCAATTGCACGGGCACGACCAAGTCTTTCGCGGCGCCCTTGATGGCGAGCTTGCCGGCCACTTCAAAGCGCCCACCACCCAGGGCCTTGATGGCGCTGGACTGGAAGGTGGCCTTGGGGAACTTGGCGGTGTTGAACCACTCAGGCTTGACCAGCTCGGCGTCCGAATCGGCATTGACGGCCACGCTGCCCAACTCGATCTGGAAAGCGATCTTGCTCGCAGGCAATTGCTTGGGGTCGAAGGCCACCTGGGCGGCAAAGCGCTTGAAGCGCCCGTCCAGCGGCACGCCCAGTTGCTTGGCCACGAAGGTGATCTCACTTTGCGCGGGCACCAGGGCCTGGTCGGCGTGGGCCAGGTGCGGCACAGCGGCAATGGCCAGGGCCAAAGCGGTGGCGGCAGAGGCAAACAGTCGTTTCATGTCAAAAGGTCCTCGGGGTGAAGGTGGGGCTCAGCGGCCAGGGCGCATGCGCAGCAGCAGGCCATCGCGGTCAATGAAGTGGTGCTTGAGGGCGGCGGCCACGTGCAAAACCACCAGGCCGATCAGGGCGAAGGCCGAAACCTCGTGCCAGGGCTTGATGGCCTCGGCCAGGGCCTTGTCCACCGGCACGAAATCAGGCAGCGGCAGCACGCCAAACCACACGATGGGGTAGCCGTGCGCCGAGCTGTAGGCCCAGCCCAGCAGTGGCACCGCGAAAAACAGCCCGTACATCAGCCAATGGGTGCCGTGGTGGGCCACTTTTTGCCACGCGGGCATGGCGCGCGCGATGCTGGCGGGCAGCTCGGGCGGGCGGTGGCTCAAGCGCCACAGCAATCGCACCGCCGACAGGAACAGGATGGAGACCCCCGCCCACTTGTGCCAGTTGATCAACTTGAGCTTGGTGGGCGACATGCCCAGCCCCGTCATGTACAGCCCCACGCCAAAAGCCGTGAGGATGGCCACGGCCAGCAACCAGTGCAGGGTGATGGCAAAGCCAGTGTAGCGTCCCTTGGCATTCATGTTCATGGCCCTGTGTGTGAGATAGGAGGCAATGACGACAGCTTAGCGTCTGATCAATCACCGGGGTTGAACCCGGTTAACGCGCCATTTCAAGAAATTTGAACCTTCACATTGCCCTTAAGCTGGCCCAATTGCTGCCGAAACCCATGACATACAACATGTAAACCCCATGAGATCACCTGCACTCAAGTGGCTCTTCATCGCAGCGTTCGGCGCCGACCCCAAGCAGCGCCTGCGCATCAAGCGTTCGCTCATGGCCGCCACGGTTTACCTCCTGTGCATCGGCCTGCAGGTCTACGCTTACTACGTCGGCTACATGCACCTGGACGACGCCTTGCTGCTGTCGGCCGCCTGCGTGGGCAACATCGCGTTCTGGTACGCCGTGCTTCGCTCGGGCGTCAACCTGCGCTTCCAGGATCCCTCGCTCACCTTGCCGCAGATCCTGTCATCCCTGACGATCATCGTCGGGGCGTATTCGCTGACCGGGCCCGTGCATGGCTCCACCATGATGCTGCTGGCCCTGGTGCTGGTGTTCGGCATCTTCAACCTCAAGGCCAAGGGCGCCATGATCGCCGGGGCCTACACCGTGGTCGTCATGGGCATCGCCATGTCCATCAAGGTTCAGACTGACCCGGTCCACTACCCCTTCAAGCTGGAGTTCGCCCACTTCTGGATGACCGTGGCCATCGTGCCCACCATCTCGTCGCTGGCGGTGCAGCTGAGCAACATGCGCGAGAAGTTGAAAGCGCAAAAGAACGAGCTGGCCGAGGCCCTGACCCGCATCCAGGTACTGGCCACCCGCGACGAACTGACCGGCCTGGTCAACCGCCGCCACATGCTGGACGTGCTGGACCAGCATCAAAAGCGCCTGGAGCGCTCGGGCCACCACCGCTTCTGCCTGGCCATTCTGGACATCGACCACTTCAAGCGCGTGAACGACACCTACGGCCACGGGGTGGGCGACGAAGTGCTGCGCCACTTCGCCGAGGGTGCGCAAGCCGTGATGCGAGACACCGACGTGCTCGCCCGCTGGGGTGGTGAAGAATTCCTGCTGCTGCTCAACGACACCTCGCCCGCGCTGGCCAACATCGGCCTGGAGCGCATTCGCACCCACCTGGCCTCCATCGTCATGGCGCCCAGCCAGCCCGGCCTGACCGCGACCTTCTCGGCCGGCCTGACCGGGTACTGCGACAACGAGCGGCTGGACGTGTGCATCGAGCGGGCCGACAAGGCGCTCTACAAGGCCAAGCGCGACGGTCGCAACCGCACCGTCATCCAGGCCAGCCCCGTCGATGTGCAAGACATCCAGACCGCCACGGAAACCCTCTCGCAGCCCAGCGCCTCCGACACCGTGAGCTGAAGCGGGGCGCGACGACCCACCCATGCACCCCGCCCTGACCCGCCTCGGCGACCTCGTTCTGGGCACCGAACGCAAGGTCCGCATGCGCGTGACCTTGGCGATGATCGCCTTCTATGGCTACAGCATCAGCTCGCTGTTGCTGCTGTTCGCCATCGACATCGGCCTGGTGGCGCGCCAGCAAGGCTTGTGGCTGCTGGCCTACATGTGGGTCGGCATGACCACCTTCTACGTGCTGGTGCGCACGAACTGGTCTTCAAGGCTGGGCAACCCGGGCATGGACCTGCCGCAATGCCTGTACGCCACCGCGGCCATCCTGTGGGCCTACATGATCGCGGGCGAGGTGCGCAGCTCGGTGCTGATGCTGGTGGCCCTGGTGCTGGTGTTCGGCATGTTTTCGCTGAAGGCGTTCGAGGTGGTGATCCTGGGCATCTTCACCGTCGTCAGCCTGGGCATCATCATGGCCGGCATGGCCCTGCACGACCCCACGCTCGACACCCGCCTGGAGTTCATCCGCTTTGTGCTGGCCGCTGGCACCCTGCCCGCCGTGTCGGGCGTGGCCTACTACGTCAGCCAGATGCGCGCGCGGCTCATCGAGCAAAAGGGCGAGCTGGCCCACGCCTTCGCCCTGCTGCAGGAGGTCGCCTCGCGCGATGAGCTGACCCGCCTGGTCAACCGTCGCCACATGCAGCAGCGCATCGATGAAGAAGCCTCGATGCAGTTGCGCAGCGGCGAGCCTTTCTGCCTGGCCCTGATCGACCTGGACCACTTCAAGCGCGTCAACGACCAGCATGGCCACGCTGTGGGCGACCAGGTGCTCAAGGAGTTCGCCGAGGCCGCCCTGCAAGCCCTGCGCAAGACCGATGTGCTGGCCCGCTGGGGCGGTGAGGAGTTTTTGCTCCTGCTGCCCAACGAGCACCCCGACAGCGCCCAGGCCGCGCTCATGCGCATCGCCAAGTGCCTGAGAACCCACCAGCACGGCCCGGGCGCCAGCGGCCTGCCCGTGACCTTCTCGGCCGGGCTCACCGATCACCCCAGTGGCGAGCCCCTGCGCGAAACGCTGGAACGCGCTGACGAGGCCCTGTACGCCGCCAAGGCGCAGGGCCGCAACCGCACCGAGGTCCGACTCGCCCCCTCCACGGCCCAGGCAAACACGCTGGCCGATGCCCGCCAAGTGTGCGACAGTTGAGCCTGAGTCCCGGGGTACACCACCTCCCGGGGCCCGGCTGTCAAACTCCGGTGGTGTCTGTCCTACAGATCCATGCACAGCCCTTCTGCCATTGCCATTGACGACGCCATCGTCCACCTGCTCAACCGCCTGTCCACCGTGGACGGCCGGGGCATGACCAGCTGGGAGCTGGTCCAGGCTCAGCTGACCGAGTTGATGGTCTTCACCGGCAGCCCCTGCGGCTTCATCGGTGACATCGTCGATGCGGCCTGCGGCCAACTGCAATTGCACAGCGCAGGCCCGCTGATCTGGCCCAACGACCCTCGCCAGGCCCCCTCCACCCTGTGGGCCAGCGTGCTGGACACCGGCAGCCCGGTGGTGAACAACCAGGTGAATGCCCAGGTCATTGAGGGCGTGCAAAACCTCATGGCCCTGCCACTGATGCGCGGCGGCCAGGTGATCGGCATCGTGGGTCTGGCCAACCGCCCGGGTGGCTACAGCGACCTGCTCCCCCTGCAACTGACCACCGCCGTGGCCTTGCTCGCCAGCAGCATCGCAGCCTGGCAGGCCGAGTACCGCCAACGCGAGGCGCTGACCGCCCTGGCCCTCGCGCGTGAGGCCGTGCGCAGCACCGAAACGCAATACCGCCAGTTGTTCGACGCGGCCGGCGTCGGCATCGCCCGTTTGGCGTTGAACGGCCGCTTCCTGGACGTCAATCACCGCTTCACCGAGATCACCCGCCGCACGCACGACCAGCTGCTGCAGCTGAACCACCACGACATCACCCACCCAGAAGACCAAGCCACCGACGAAGCCCTGGAGGCCTCCGCGCTGGATGGGCAACGCCAGCGCTACAGCCTGGAGAAACGCTACGTGCGGCCTGATGGGCAGGTGGTCTGGGTGATGCTGTCGGCCACCCTGGTGCGCGATGCGCAAGGCCAGCCCCTGCACTTCGTGGCCGTGAGCGAGGACATCACCGAGCGCCGCCAGTACGCAGAAGCCATGAACTCGGCCAAGGCTGCCGAACGCGCCAACAAGGAAAAAACCGATTTCCTCTCGCGCATGAGCCATGAGCTGCGCACGCCGCTGAATGCCATGCTGGGCTTTGCGCAATTGCTGCGCGTCGATCCCACCAACCCGATCAACGACGTCCAGCGCAAGAAGGTCGGCCACATCGAGCGCGCAGGCGCCCACCTGCTGGCCATGCTGACCGATGTGCTGGACCTGTCCCGCATCGAGGCCGGCGGCCTGCCCCTGGTCCTGGAGCCGCAGCGCCTGTCCGCCGTGCTGGAAGAGGCCGTGGCCCTGGTCAGCAACCAGGTCACCCAAAGCGATGTGCAACTGCTGCTCACGCCGCCCGCCGAAGACCTCTTCGTCAAGGCCGACCAGGTCCGCCTGCGCCAGATCCTGGTCAACCTGATGACCAACGCCGTCAAGTACAACAAGCCGGGCGGGCGCGTCATGATCGAGGCCCAGGGCGTGCGCTCTTACGTGGTCATCACGGTCAGCGACACCGGGCGCGGCTTGAGCGAAGAGCAGCAAACCCACCTGTTCGAGCCCTTCAACCGCCTGGGCGCCGAGCGCACGTCGGTCGAGGGTACCGGCATTGGCCTGGTCATCGTCAAGCGCCTGATCGACCTGATGCGCGGCCGCCTTGAGATCAGCAGCCAGGTGGGCATCGGCTCCAGCTTCCGGGTGTGGTTGCCCGCCGCGCTCGACCCCCAACCGCAGGCGGCCGATTCCGTCGCAGGTCGCCTGGGCGGCCGTTCGGGTTTCGGCGCTTTTGACGCGCTCAACCCCGGCACCCTGACCCTGCTCTACGCCGAGGACAACGTGGTCAACGTGGAGCTGGTGCGCCAGGTCATGCACATGCGGCCCAAGTGGCACATGGAGGTGGCGCGCAACGGCGCCGAGGCCATCCAGATGGCCCGCGCCTGCCCACCCGACCTGCTGCTGCTGGACATGCACCTGGGCGACATGAGCGGCCTGGACGTCTCCGATGTGCTGGCGCGCCGGGCCGAAACCGCCGGCATCCCGCGCGTGGGCCTGTCGGCCGATGCCATGCCCGACCAGATCGCCGCAGCCCGCGAGCGTGGTTTCCTGGACTACCTGACCAAGCCGCTGGACGTGGCGCGCCTGCTGACCTTGCTGGACCGCTATGCCGAGCAGTTGATCGCGCAAAGCGACGAGGAATCGGCCGACGAAGAAGGCTGAGCGGCAAGCGCCCAGCTCGGGCGGATCACCAGTTCAGGTCGCTGAAAAACCGCCCGCCGTGAAACACCAAAGGCGCCGCGCCAATGCGGCGGTTGCAATGCGCCACCTGGCTGACGAAGATGACGTGGTCGCCCGCGTCGTGGTGGCTGCGGTGCGCACACTCGAACACCGCCACCGCCCCGGGAATCACCGGCGCGCCGGTCAGGCCTTCGCGCCACTTCACGCCCTCGAAACGGTCGATGCCCTTGCGCGCGAAGCGCTCGGCCAATTGCCGCTGGTCGGCCGCCAGCACGTTGATGGCGTAGTGCGTGGCCGATAAAAAGGCCGGCAGCGACGACGATTGCCGGGCCAGGCTCCACAGCACCAGGGGTGGTGACAGCGACACCGAGTTGAAGGAGTTGGCCGTCAAGCCCACCAACACGCCTTCGGGCGTGCGGGCCGTGACGATGGTCACCCCGGTGGTGAACTGGCCCAGGGCCGCGCGGAACTCTTCGGGCGTGAACGGCGTGGTCAAGGGCTCGGGCGCAGGCGTGTCAGCGGCGGCGGGATCGGAAGGCAGGGACATCGGGGCGTTGATCGGGTCATTTGGCAGGGCAAGACCACAGTGTAGACGCCCACCCGGCGCCGCGTCACAGCGTGGGTCGGTACATCCACACAGGTCGCCCGCCTTGCAGCGTCAAACGGGCCTCCGGCTTGAGGGGCACACCCTGGGCATCCACCGCTTCGAACTCCAGGCTGACCAGCCAGGCGCCGGGCTTGAGTTCACGGCGGGCTTTTTCAACCGCGCGGGGCATGGACTCGGGGCGCTGGAACAGGTAGACCATGTCGAAGCCCGACCAGTCGGCAGCCCACATGTCGGCGCGGCGCACCGTGGCCCAGGGGCAGCGCAGGCCACACACCAGGCGCCAGGGCCAACTCCACTCGATGCCATGCAGCTCGGCGGCCGGATAGGCGCGGTGCAGCTCGGCCAGGCCATCGCCCATGCCGCAACCGGCGTCGAGGATGCGGGCGTTCGCAGGCAAGGCCGCGTGCGTTGGCAGGTCGGTCAGGGCACCACGCGGGGTGGGGAACACCGGCGCATCGCGCCAGGCGTTGACGGGGTAGGCCAGCAGCAGCAGGCCCAAAGGCGCCAACCAGGCCCAGGCGGGCAGGCCACTGCCCTGCCCCAAGGCCAAGGCCGACAGGGGGAAGCCACCGGCCACGAACACGCGCCGCCAGGGCGTGGTGGCCACCTTCGGCAGCAAGGTGAGCAAGGCGCCCAGGGCCGTCGGCAGGGCCAGCACCGCCCACAGCGGAGCACCGGCCCAGCGCATGGCAAAGCACAAGCCCCAGGCCAGGGCCCAGCTCAGCAAGGCGGGCAGTGGCCAGGGCCCCATGCTGCTCGTGTCTTGGCGTGCGCGCGCGTCAGGCGGGCGGGCCGCCACGCAGCTTGTCGATCAAGCCGTTGAGCTCTTCCAGGCTGCCGAACTGGATGGCCAACTCGCCCTGCTCACCACGCTTGGTGCGCTTCTTGACGCGGATCTCCAGCTGCGCGGTCAGCAGGTCGGACAGCTCCTCTTCCAGGCGCAGCACGTCGCGCGACTTGTCGCCCTTGATGCGCATCAGCGGCGTCTGCCGCCCGGCACCGATCTGCTTGTTGACGAGTTTTTCAGCGTCGCGCACGCTCAGCTTCTTGCCCGCGATCTCGTGCGCGGTGGTGACCTGCTGGGCTTTGTCGAGCGACAGCAAGGCACGGGCGTGGCCCATGTCGATGTCACCGGCCATCAGCATGCCCTGCACCGCGTCGGCCAGGTTCAGCAGGCGCAGCAGGTTGCTGGCGGCGCTGCGCGAGCGGCCCACCGACTGGGCGGCCTGCTCGTGCGTCATGCCAAATTCCTGCGTCAGGCGTTGCAGGCCTTGGGCTTCTTCCAACGGGTTCAGGTCTTCGCGCTGGATGTTCTCGATCAGCGCCATCACGGCGGCCGATTCATCCGGCACGTCCTTGACCAGCACCGGCACCTCGGTCAGGCCGGCCAGCTTGGCGGCGCGCGAGCGGCGTTCACCCGCGATGATTTCGTAGCGCCCCTCGCCAATGGGCCGCACCAGGATCGGCTGCATGATGCCCTGGGTGCGGATGCTCTCGGCCAACTCGTACAGCGAGCCTTCGTCCATGCGCGTGCGCGGCTGGTACTTGCCGGCCTGCATCAGCGACAGCTTCAAGGTCGTGGGGGGGCCTTCAGCCGCGGGAGCTGCGGGGGTGTCGCTGACTTTGGGGCCCAGCAGGGCCTCCAGGCCCAGACCCAGGCCTTTGGATTTTTTGGTCGCCATAGGGCGAGATTGTCCGTCAGTTTCAGAGCCGACCGCGTCAGCCGCTGCAACTCACCAGCCGGACACCGCCGCTTGCAGGTCGCCCCATCCCTCTGGCCAGTCGCCATGCCCCGAGGCTTCATTGACGTGACCAGCCTCGCCCAGGTCCCGCAAGTCCGCCCCCCAATCCTGGGCGAGCGCGTGACTGCGCTCAAAGGCGGCATAGGGGTCGGTGCGCGACGCCAGCACCGTGGCGGGAAAAGGCAGCCGCTGCCGCACCACATTGCGCCAGCCCTGCAACTGCGGCGCGGCGGTGGCGGCATTGGGCGGGCCATCCAGATCGGGCGGCGCCACCAGCCAGGCCCCTTTGACGCGGCGCGTGTGTTGGGAATGCGCCGCCCAAGCCGCCACCAGGTGACAGCCCAGGCTGTGGGCCACCAGGATGGCCGGGGCTTGCTCGAAGGTCGGATCGGCCAGCAGAACCTCGTCCAGGTTCATCATCCAGTCGCCCCGCTTGGGCCACACCCAATCGTCCTGCTCCACCTTCAAGAAGCGGGCGGGTTCCCCGTGAAGCTGAGGCCAGCGGCTTTGCCAATGCCCCGGGCCAGAATCGTTCCAACCGGGAAGCAGTAACAGCCGCATCACGCCAGCGACTTGTTCGCCACCCGCTCGACCACTTCCTGGGCAAAGGCCACGAAAGCCTGGGCGCCCTTGGAGCTGGGATCAAACACCACCCCTGGCACACCATAGCTGGGCGCCTCGGCCAGCCGCACATTGCGCGGAATCACCGTGTCAAACACCTTGTCGCCAAAGTGCGCCTTGAGCTGGTCGCTCACCTGCTGCTGCAAAGTGATGCGCGGGTCGTACATCACCCGCAGCAATCCGATCAGTTGCAAATCGCGGTTCAAGTTAGCGTGCACTTGCTTGACGGTGTTGACCAGGTCGGTCAGCCCTTCGAGCGCGAAGTATTCGCACTGCATGGGCACGATCACGCCATGGGCGCAGGTCAGGCCATTCAGGGTCAACAGGCTCAGCGAGGGTGGGCAGTCGATCAAGACAAAGTCGTACTCTGCGGCCACGGCTTCGAGCGCGGTTTTAAGGCGCCGGTCACGCCGCTCCAGGGGCACCAGTTCGATCTCGGCCCCGGCCAGATCGCGGTTGGCGCCCAGCACGTCGTAGCCCCCCTTGGGACTGCGTTGACGCGCCTCGGCGATGGTCACGTCTTCCAGCAACACGTCGTAAACGGTGTTCGCCAAGGTGCGCTTGTCCACCCCCGAGCCCATGGTGGCGTTGCCCTGGGGGTCCAGATCGACGATCAGAACGCGCTGGCCGACTTGGGCCAAGCCGGCCGCCAGGTTGACGGTGGTGGTGGTCTTGCCGACCCCGCCCTTTTGGTTGGCAATGCAGAAGATGTGCGGCATGCCGCCATTATCCCTGCTGCTGACGCATCCACACCAGGCAACGCTCTGCGTCCAGGCCAGGCACCTGCAGTTGTTCCACGTGGAACACACTCACGCCCTCGGGCAAGGCCGTGATTTCATCGGCAGGATGTTTGCCCTTCATGGCCACCCACACGCCTTGCGGCGCCAGCAGGTTTTGGGTCAAAGCCACGAAATCGTGCAGGGAAGCAAAGGCCCGGGATGTGATCACCTGCCAGGGTTTGGGCTTGAGGCCTTCCACGCGCGAGTGCTCGGCCTTCAGGTTGGGCAGGCGCAACTCGGCCGCCACCTGGCGGACAAAGGCGGCCTTTTTGGCCACGGCATCCACGCACACCACCTCCAGTTGCGGCATGGTGATGGCCAGCACCACGCCGGGCAAACCGCCGCCACTGCCCACGTCCAACACGGCTGCCGGTTGGCCTTGCAGGTGCTGCCAAAGCGGCGCGCGCACCACCAGGCTGTCCAGCAAATGCAGGCTCAGCATCTCGACCGGGTTGCGCACCGCCGTCAGGTTGTAGGTCTTGCCCCACTGCCCCAGCATGGCCACATAGGCCAGCAACTGCTCGATCTGGTGGTCGGTGAGCGCGGGGGCGGCGCCCGGGTCCAGGCCTGCCAAGGCACGGCGAAGCTCGGCGGCCAAGTCTGATCCCGAATTGGCCGCGGGTGAAGGTCGGATGATGTTGTTCATGGGCATGGGGCTGTGCGCCAGGCTGCGGCGCACGCGGTTGTCAGGTCAGGCTGGCTTCTTCAGGCACACGGTCGAAGCCTTTGAAGCGCCCTTTTTTAAGGTGAATCAGCAACAGCGAGATCGCCGCCGGCGTCACCCCAGAGATGCGCGAAGCCTGGCCCAGGGTCTCGGGCCGGTGCTTGCTCAGCTTGTGCCGCACTTCAAAACTCAAGGCGGGCACCTGCTGGTAGTCCAGTTCGGCGGGCAGCTGCAGATTCTCAAAATGGGCCGATCGCTCCACTTCGTCATTCTGCTTGTTGATGTAGCCGGCGTATTTGATGCTGATCTCAACCTGCTCGATCACGGCATCGGCCAAGGTCTTGCCCAGTTCGGCCTGCAGCGCGGCGCGTGACACCGGTACTGTTTCACGTGAAACAGTACCCTGCCCTGACGCCACCTTGTCGGCATTCAGCGCTGCTTGCGCCTGGTGCGCGATGGCACTGACTTCGGCGACCACGTCAAAATGCACCGCTGGGCGGCGCAACAGATCGGCCAAACTGTACTCGCGCTCCAACGCCTTGCCCACCAGACGCTCGGCCTCGGCCGCCGGCAAAGTTGCGGGGCGAACCCATTGGGCCTGCAGGCGCTCTGTTTCACGTGAAACAGCGTCGCGTTTGCGGTTGAAAGCCGCCCAGCGGACATCGTCCACCAGACCCAGTTCGCGGCCGGCCTCGGTCAAGCGCATGTCGGCGTTGTCTTCCCGCAGTTGCAGTCGGAACTCGGCGCGGCTGGTGAACATGCGGTAAGGCTCGGTCACACCCTTGGTGATCAGGTCATCCACCAGCACACCCAGGTAAGCCTGGTCGCGGCGGGGCAACCAAGGCCCCTGGCCCTTGGCCTGCAAGGCGGCATTCAGACCCGCGAACAAGCCCTGGGCCCCCGCCTCTTCGTAGCCGGTCGTGCCATTGATCTGGCCCGCGAAGTACAGCCCCTGGATGGACTTGGTCTCAAAACTGGATTTGAGTTCACGCGGGTCAAAGTAGTCGTACTCAATGGCATAGCCGGGGCGCAGGATGTGCGCATTGGCCAAGCCGGGCATGGACTGCAGCGCGGCCAGCTGGATGTCGAAGGGCAGCGAGGTGCTGATGCCGTTCGGGTAGAACTCGTGCGTGGTCAGGCCTTCGGGCTCCAGAAAGATCTGGTGCGTGTCCTTGTCGGCGAAACGGTTGATCTTGTCTTCAATGCTGGGGCAGTAGCGCGGCCCCACGCCCTCGATCACGCCGGTGAACATGGGGCTGCGGTCAAAGCCCGAACGGATGATGTCGTGGGTCTGCTGGTTGGTGTGCGTGATCCAACACGGCAGTTGTGCGGGATGCTGGTCGGCCGTGCCCAAAAAGCTGAACACGGGCACCGGGCTGTGGCCGTCCATGCCGTCGCCGGGCTGTTCGGTCAATTGGCTGAAGTCGATGCTGCGGCCGTCAATGCGCGGCGGCGTGCCGGTTTTCAAGCGGCCTTGTGGCAGCTTCAATTCTTTCAAGCGCGCTGACAGGGACACCGCCGGCGGATCGCCCGCCCGCCCGGCGCTGTAGTTCTGCAGCCCCACGTGGATCTTGCCGTCCAGGAAGGTGCCCGCCGTCAACACCACCGTCTTGGCCCGAAAGCGGATGCCCACCTGGGTGACGGCACCCACCACGCGCTCATTCACCCCATCCGACTCCACCATCAGGTCGTCCACCGCTTGCTGGAAGAGCCACAGATTGGGCTGGTTCTCCAAGCGCGTGCGGATGGCGGCTTTGTAGAGGATGCGATCGGCCTGAGCCCGGGTGGCGCGCACCGCCGGCCCCTTGGATGAATTCAGGATGCGAAACTGGATGCCGGCCTCGTCGGTGGCAGCGGCCATGGCACCGCCCAGCGCGTCAATCTCCTTGACCAGGTGCCCCTTGCCAATGCCACCAATGGACGGGTTGCAGCTCATCTGGCCCAACGTCTCGATGTTGTGGCTCAGCAGCAAGGTGGCGCAGCCCATCCGGGCAGCGGCCAGGGCGGCTTCGGTGCCGGCATGGCCGCCACCCACCACGATGACGTCGAATTCTTTGGGGTACAGCATGGGCCACCTCGCGCAAGTCAGGACAGTTGCCACATTTTTGGGCAACCGGGGATTGTACTGAAATCGCCTCTTCAGCGGGGTGAATCCCTAAGGGGACGGCCGCGCCCTGCCAGCCGAAGTTTCGATCAGTTACCGCGTGAAATATTCCCGCCGATTAAGCTTGGGCAGGGCCATTTCATTCAGCAAATGGCGCCCATACATCAAATTCAAGGAGGAACTCATGAAACCAATGATCATCAAACTCGCACTAACGCTGATCACGTTGGCCGCCACCCAAGCCCATGCGGTGGTCGAAGCGGGCCATGTGCGCCTGGACACCACGCTGCGCAACGACCCGTTCTCTTTCCCCATCAATTTCTCGCTGAGCATCGATCAAACACCGGCTGGTGACGAGGCAGGCGTGCTGCTGTACTTCGCGTCTGGGTCGCTCAAAGGCATCACCTACACCGTTGATGAAGGTGCCGACGTTTTCCTGGTCAAGGAAGGTGATGTGTTCAAAAACGAGGCCATTGGCAGCAATCCAGCGGCGACCTTCATCCATGGCGCATCCGCCACCGGCGGTTTCGGTGCCTCGGTCTACGTGGGCCAGGACTTCTACCTGGGTATTCGCACGCGCAGCTACTCTGACCCCGGTTTCGAGCAAGCCGTCAACGACAACACCCTCGACACCTTCTTCACCACTTTTGGCTGGGCCCATTTCGGCGTCAACCCTCAGGGCGAAGTGCAGTTGCTGGACAGCGCCATGGCTTTCCGTGAGGGCGGCATCATCGTCGGCACCTTGCAAGCCGTGCCCGAACCCGGCACCTGGGCCTTGATGGGCGTCGGCTTGGCCGCACTGGCCTGGCGCACGAGGTCAGCCCGTCGCCAAACCAGAGCGTGAAACTAGGGGGTTTGCAAATGCGGCCCCCTTCGTTAGGATCCCTATCCAACAAGCGCTGTCATCGCGAAGAATATTAAAACAGGGCTTTTTTTCCAAACCAGCGCGGTGACAGGCCGACAATGCAGGCCATGAACTGCCGCCCAGGCTGCGCCGCGTGCTGCATTGCCCCCTCCATTTCATCGCCCATGCCGGGCTTGCCACAAGGCAAGCCCGCAGGCATGCCTTGTCCGCACCTGGCGGCTGATTGGCGCTGTCAATTGTTTGGCCTGCCCGAGCGTCCTACCGTGTGTGGGTCGCTTCAACCATCAGCCGAGATGTGCGGCACCGATCGGCAGCACGCCATGCGGTGGCTGAGCCGGCTGGAGGCCGACACCGCCTGATCACTGCCGCCAAAACACCAGGGAAAAGAGCTCAGCGGACGGATTTGAATGCCAGGTCGGCATCGTCATCAGCCGCCCCGGCTCCCCGGGTCATGGGCCGACGGTCCAGCAACTCTTCAGGGGGCACGCCCGTGGGCGAGCCAGTCAGGGCCTTCATCTCGCGGCGCAAATCTTCGGTGGTCAGGCCCCGGCCATCGGGCGCCCAGCCTGGCGGCATGAACATGTAGCCCAGGGCATCACGCACGCGCCGCGCGCGGAACACATCCTTGAAAATGGCGATCCATTCACTGAACAGGATCTTGAGCGCGCTGTGGGTGGTCACCTGCTTGACCAGGCCGTAGCGAATGGGCACGCCGGCCTTCTCGGGCACATAGGTGCCGAACAGCCGGTCGAAGATCATGATGGTGCCGCCGTAGTTGGCATCCAGGTATTCCACGTTCGCGGCGTGGTGCACGCGGTGGGCCGACGGCGTGTTCAGCCAGCCTTCCATCCAGCCCATCTTGTCGATCAGGTCGGTGTGGATCCAGAACTGGTAGGCCAGGTTCACCCCGTAAGAAATCAACACCGCGTCGGGCGAAAAACCGAAGAAGCACTGCGGCGCGAAGAAGATGAAGCCGCCCGAGATCTTGCCCGTGACCGACTGGCGGAAGGCCGCCGACAGGTTGTACTGGTTGCCCGAGTGGTGGATCGAGTGCGAGGCCCAGTACCAGCGCACCCGGTGGCCGGTGCGGTGCAGCCAGTAATAGAAGAACTCGGTGCAGAAGAACATGGCCACCCAGCCCCACCAGGTGTCCATCGGCACGGTGAACAGGCGGTGCTCATAGGCCCAGGCGCCGAAAGGCAAGGCCACGCCAATCACCACGCCCATGGGGATGGCTTCCACGATGGCCCGGCACAGGTTGATGCGGATGGTGGTCCAGAACGCCTTCCAGTCGTAAGCCTCGGGGCCACGAGCACGTGCGATCAGCACGCCTTCCATCGCGGTGAGGAACACGGCCGATCCGCCGAGGATCACCATCATGGTCTGAACGGGGGTGAGTGAGGGCAACATGTGATGCGCTTCGTCTAATGCGTGGACTACAACTCCCAACCATACGGACTTGCCCATGGTTTGTCTTCGGGGGAAGCCCTTTCAGTCCGGCATTAACCCCGCATTCAAGGGGCGTCCACGTAATACCACCGCCCACCTTCGAGGACAAATGTGCTGACCTCGTGCAAACGGTGCGCACGGCCACCCAACTTGCTGCGCGCCACGAAGTCCACCGTGCCCCGGTCGTCGCCCTCCATGGTGGCTTGGCGAACCTCCAGACCCAGCCATTTCAAACCAGGCTCGGGCGCCTCGATCAGGGGCGGGCGGGTGGAGGGGTGCCAGGTGCTCAAAAGGTAATCGCGCAAATCTTTGACAAAGGCGCTGTACCGCGAACGCATCAAGGCCTCCGGCGTGGGCGCCTGCCCGGCCAAAGGGCCCTGGTGATAACGCCCGCAGCACGCCAGGTAGGGGGCGGGCAATCCGCAAGGGCAAGGCTCGGGCGTCGTCATGGCAAAAGGCGTGGCAAAAAGCCCTATCGTATCGGTCATGTCCCTCGCCCACACCCCGCCCCACCCTTTTCGCCTGGATGGCCGCCTGGCCCTGGTCACCGGTTCAGCCCGGGGCCTGGGCCTGAACATGGCCCACGCCCTGGCCCAGGCTGGCGCTCAGGTGCTGGTCAATGGCCGCAACGCAGACACCGTCAACGCAGCGGTCCAGGGCATCCAGGCTTTGGGCGGCCAGGCTCATTCCGCCGTGTTCGACATCGGCAACGCCGACGCCGTGGCCAGAGCGATGGACCAATTGCACCAACGCCATGGCGCCCTGCACATTTTGGTCAACAACGTGGGCCAGCGCGACCGGCGGGCCCTGGACGATTTCGCCTTGGCCGATGTGCGCCGCCTGCTGGAGGTCAACCTGATTGCCCCGCTGGAGCTGGCCCGACGGGCCGCCCACCTCATGCCGGCAGGCCACGACACCACCGCTGGCGGCCGCATCATCAACATCACCTCGATCGCCGGGCCGATCTCGCGCGCGGGCGACGTGGTCTACACCACGGCCAAAGGCGGGCTGGACGCCCTGACCCGCGCTTTGGCCGCCGAGCTGGGGCCACGCGGGATCACGGTCAACGCCGTGGCGCCGGGTTACTTCGCCACCGAAGCCAACCGCGAGATGGTGGCCGATGCCACCGTGGCAGACTGGCTGGGCCAACGCACCTCGCTGGGCCGCTGGGGCCGCCCGGATGAAATTGCCGGAGCCGTGGTCTTTTTGGCGTCAGGCGCCGCCAGCTACATCACCGGCCAGACCCTGGCGGTCGATGGCGGTTACCTGGCTCACTTTTAAGCGGTCATGGTGCGCGTCGGTCTCCAGCATGCGCTCGCGCAAGGTCACGTAGATTTCGCAAACCCCCCGCAGGTAGACCAGGGTGGGCAGCACCAGGCCCAGCGCGAACACCACGCCACCGCCCACCGACGCCGCTGAGATGTAAGGCACCGCATCGGCCGGCACACTGGCCACCGGCACGCCGCGCAGGCTGTGGCCAAACAGGCCCGCCATGAACAGCTCGGGCGCCACGTCCACGTCCAGCAGCCAGATCGACAGCAGGGCCATGACACGCCCGCCGGCGATCACCACGAAACTGGCGCCCGCCCCGACCAGGGCGGTGACCACGCTCAGGGACGCCATCAGCACCGCCGCCTGCAACAGCTGCTCACGGATCAGGCGCCACAAGATGCGCGGACTTTCGAGCGACGAGGCCCCAGCCCAGACCGAGGGCCCGGCCAACGGCCCGACGATGGACGCCCCCGCCACCAGGGCCAGCCCGAGCACCACCACCGTCAGGGGCACGACCACCACAAACAGCCAGGGCCCGACCTTGGGCAAGGAGCACAGCCAGAACAAGCCCAGCACCGCGCCCGCCAGCACGGCGGCCGCCAACAAGATCACCACCAGGGACACCAGCAGGCGGTGGGCAATGCCCAGGGCGTCTTCCAGCGCCTGGCCCACGTCACGGTCAGGCCGGCCCATGGCGCGGTCCATCAGCATCAGGCCGGCGGCATTGCTGCCGTAAAACGCGATGAACAAGGCGGCAGCGCCCTGCCCGATGGCCCAGGGCAACTCGCTGCGGGCCATCGAGGCCTGGGCACTGGCCACCGCCAAACCGGTCGCCGCGAAGCTGGCCAGCAGCACGTACATGGCGCGGCCATCGCGGATCGCCTCGACGCTGGCCAGCACCCGGACCAGGGCGCGCCACCAGTCAAACCGCTGGGCAAAGGACGACCCTTGCGGGTGATGAAAAGAGGTGGTGGGCATGGGGCAAATGATAGGGGCAAGCCCTTAGCCAGGATTGAGGGAGAAGCACAACAGCTGGGTCAGTGGGTTGACATATGCCCACAAATAAGGGTTGAAAACGCTTGAAAATGTTGGCCAGACAATAAAGTCTCACCCATAATGTGCGAGTCTGTGTCTGGAAGCGGCACCTTCGATGGAATGGGTCCTGATGGGTTGAAGCTCCACATGGTTACTTTGAAAGGAGCTCTCTCGTGGGCAACAAACTTTACGTGGGCAATCTGGCCTACAGCGTGCGCGATCAGGATCTGCAAGATGCTTTCTCGCAATTTGGAGCAGTCAGCTCCGCCAAGGTCATGATGGACCGCGACACCGGTCGCTCCAAGGGCTTTGGTTTCGTTGAAATGGGCACCGACCCAGAAGCACAAGCTGCTGTCAACGGCATGAATGGCCAGTCCCTGGCCGGCCGCGCCATCGTGGTGAACGAGGCCCGTCCTCGTGAAGAACGTCCCAGCGGTTTCCGCAGCCCCTACGGCGGCGGCGGTAGCGGTGGTGGCGGCGGCGGCGGCGGTGGTGGTGGCGGCTACGGTGGTGGCGGCGGCGGCGGCGGTCAGCGCCGCTGGTAACCCCGTGCGGGACTGTGGCCTGACGGTCCGGTTCCGCTCGCCCTGGCAAGCCTGATGAAGGCCGCAGCCCGCGAGGTTGCGGCCTTCTCTTCCTGACGCTCGAAGTACTTTCAGGGTACGGCGGGATCGAGCGTACGAGGCGGATCTTCGATTCGCCTGCTCACCACATATCCCGCAACCGGTTCGCGACGTCTATGCGCGGGCCGTCGGCTGCCTTGCGGGCACCCGTTTCCTGTGCAGTCTCCCCGGCCGTCACGCGCTGGAAAGCCTGCATCACCGTTTCAGTGAGGAATCG
>Ga0209841_1000105_pt1 | contig 19429 bp, 20 predicted proteins | sample GWRWT4_30Apr14_FD_187185 | JGI IMG/M metagenome (GOLD analysis project Ga0209841, IMG submission 187185) | Sand microcosm microbial communities from a hyporheic zone in Columbia River, Washington, USA - GW-RW T4_30-Apr-14 (SPAdes) (version 2) | ecosystem: Engineered > Artificial ecosystem > Sand...
ACACGTGCGATCCGCGCCGGCCAATGGCCTTGCCGAACAGGCCGGCCGCGATCGAACCCACCAGCGGTGCGAAGGGCACGACCAGCAGGTTGTTGAGAGTGAGCTCTGACATTATTGTGATTCTCCTAGCGTCAGCCGATCAACCCTTGAGGGTGTCGAGCTCGTCCACGTTGATCGACTGTCGATTGCGGAACAGCACCACGAGGATGGCCAGGCCAATCGCCGATTCGGCGGCCGCCACCGTCAAGATGAAGAACACGAAAACCTGCCCGTCCATGTCGCCCAGGTAATGGGAGAACGCGACGAAGTTCATGTTCACGGCCAGCAGCATCAGCTCGATGGCCATCAGCAGCACGATCAGGTTCTTGCGGTTCAGGAAGATACCGATCACGGACATGGCGAACAAGATCGCGCCCAGTGACAGGTAGTGTCCAAGGGTCACAGCGGTCATGCCTGACCTCCAGCGGGGTTGGATTCAATGGGGGCAGCGGGCTTTTCAACCACCGCATCAACCTTCACGACGCGCAGGCGGTCGGCTTTGGTGGCCTTGACCTGCTCGGCCGGGTTCTGATAGTGCGCGTCCTTGCGGCGGCGCAGGGTCAAGGCGATGGCAGCAATGATGGCCACCAGCAGGATGACCGCAGCGATCTGCACGGGGAACAGGTAGTGCGTGTAAAGCTCAATGCCCAGCGCCTTGGTGTTGGGGTGCTTGGCCACTTCAGGCGGGAAGGCCTTGGGCAGACCCAGGTCGAAACCACGGGTCAGCACGAAGGCCATTTCCAGCGCGATGACCACGCCGATCAGGCCGGCCAGCGGGAAGTGCTTCCAGAAGCCCTGGCGGATCGAGTCGATGTTGATGTCCAGCATCATCACCACGAAGAGGAACAGCACCATGACCGCCCCCACGTAGACGAGCACCAGCGCGATGGCCAGGAACTCGGCTTGCAGGAGCATCCAGATGCAGGACGCGCTGAAGAAGGCCAGCACCAGGTGCAAGGCCGCGCTGACCGGGCTTTTCGCGGTGATCACGCGAAAGGCCGCGAACAGCAGCACGAAGGAAAAAACGTAGAAGAGCGCAGTTAAGGTGTCCATGTGTTTGTCGGATCAGCGGTACTTCGCGTCCGCCTCCTTGCTGGCTGCGATTTCTTTTTCGTAGCGGTCGCCCACAGCCAGGAGCATGTCCTTGGTGAAGTACAGATCGCCACGCTTTTCGCCGTGGTATTCAAAGATGTGCGTCTCGACGATCGAGTCGACCGGGCAGCTTTCCTCGCAGAAGCCGCAGAAGATGCACTTGGTCAGGTCGATGTCGTAGCGCGTGGTGCGGCGCGAGCCGTCATCACGCACTTCAGACTCGATGGTGATGGCCATGGCCGGGCACACGGCTTCGCACAGCTTGCAGGCGATGCAGCGCTCTTCGCCGTTGTCGTAACGGCGCAAGGCGTGCAGCCCGCGGAAGCGTGGCGACATGGGCGTCTTCTCTTCCGGAAACTGCACGGTGATGTGCGGTTTGAGAAAGTGGCGACCCGTCAGGGCCAAACCCTTGAACATCTCCGTGAGGAAGAAGCTCGAGACAAAACTTTTCAGTGAGGTTGCGGTGCTCATGGTGGCGGCCCCTTACTTCCAGATGTTCCAGGGAGACATGATCCATCCCCCCACGATCACCAACCACACGAGGGTGATCGGGATGAAGATCTTCCAGCCCAGACGCATGATCTGGTCAAAGCGGAAGCGGGGAAACGATGCCCGCACCCACAGGAACATGGTGACGATGAGGAAGGTCTTGCCAAAGAGCCAGAACCACCCGGGGATGAAGTTCAAGGCATGCACCGGCGCCAGCCAACCACCAAAGAACATGACGGCGGCCAGGGCCGACACCAGGATCATGTTGGCGTACTCGGCCAGGAAGAACATGGCGAAGGACATGCCCGAATACTCGACCATGTGACCCGCCACGATTTCGGACTCGCCTTCCACCACGTCGAAGGGGTGGCGGTTGGTCTCGGCCAGACCGGAGATGAAGTACACGACCGTGATCGGCAGCAAAGGCAGCCAGTTCCAGGACATGAAGCTCCAGCCTTCGCTGGCGAACATGCCCTTGTCCTGACCCAGCACGATCTCGCTCATGTTCAGCGAGCCCGACACCATCAGCACGATCACCAGGCAGAAGCCCATGGCGATCTCATACGACACCATCTGTGCCGAAGCGCGCATGGCGCCCAGGAAGGCGTACTTGGAGTTGGACGACCAGCCCGCGATGATCACGCCATAGACTTCCAGCGAGGTGATCGCCATCAGGAACAGCAAACCGGCGTTGACATCGGCCAGCACCACCTCGGGGCCAAAGGGCACGACCGCCCAGGCGGCCAGGGCCGGCATGATGGTCATGACGGGGCCCAGGAAGAACAAGCCCTTGTTGGCCGCCGACGGCACGATGATCTCCTTGAAGATCAGCTTGACGGCATCGGCGATGGGTTGCAGCAGGCCATAAGGGCCGGTGCGGTTGGGGCCGGGCCGCACTTGGGTCCAACCGATGAACTTGCGTTCCCACAAGGTCAGGTAGGCCACGCACAGCAGCAAGGGCAGCAGCACGAGCACGATCTTGATCAGCGACCAGACCACGGGCCAGGCGCCTCCCAGGGCGCCAGCACCGGCTGTGTAAAAGGTATCGATCATGTGATGTTCCTTTGCCTCAGACCTTGTCGACGCGGATGGCGCCAAACTGCGCGCCCAACGAAGACGTCAAGGCATGGCCGGCCGGCACACGCACCACATTGGCGGGCAAGCTCGCATCCAGCACCGCAGCCAGGGTGGCCGAACCGTTGTCTTGCGACACCCTCACCTGCGCACCGTCGGCCAGGCCCAACTCGGCCCACAGGGCCTTGGACAAGCTGACCACCGGCGCCTTGGCATCAGCAGTCTTTTGCAGGGACTCGGAGCGACGCACCAGCGCATCGGCGCTGTAGATGGGCACATCGGCAATGCGCTCCAGTCCACCGGTCGAGCCTTGCAACTGGATCGCGGCCGTGCTTTGGTTGGACAGGCGTGAAGGGATCGACGCCAGATCGCCCAAAGCGGCGGCGCGGACCTCTTCCGAGGTCTCGAATTCGAAACCAGGGATGCTCAACATGTTGCCCAGCACGCGCAACACCTTCCAGGCGGGACGGGTGTCGCCCAGGGGCTTGACCACGCCATGGAAGCTTTGCACACGGCCTTCGGCGTTCACGAAGGTGCCGGAGGTTTCCGAGAACGGCGCGATGGGCAGCAGCACATCGGCGTACTCGTTGGCGCCCGACTTGAAGGCCGACAGGGAGACGACCATCTGTGCGTTGTTGACCGCAGCGCGCGCGGCAACAGGATTCGCCGCATCGAACTCGGGCTCGGCGTTGAACAGCAGCACCGCCTTGAGCTGGTTGCCTGAGAGCATCTGGCCGGCGTTCAAGCCGCCCTGTTTGGGCTGAGCACCCACCAGTTGGGCACCCACGGTGTTGGCCGATTCGCCCAGGAAGCCGACGGTGGCGCCAGTCTGCTCGCCGATCCAGCTCGCCAAGGCGTGCAGAGTCGAGGCTTGCGGATGGTTGGCCGCCGCGTTGCCCAACAGGATGGCTTTCTTTTCGCCAGACAGCAGCGAGGCGGCCGCAGAACGGGCTACATCAGTGGCCGTGCCGTTGGCGGGGATGTCCACACCACGCTCATTGGCGATCGCCACGGCGATGTCGGCCAGCGCCTGGGCCCAGGCGCTGGGCGCCACGACGATGCGCTGCGCGATGGGCAGCAGCCAGTCGTCGGTGGTGGCACCGATGGCAGTGACCTGCGCACCTCGCTTGGCGGCATGGCGCAGGCGCGAGGCGAACAAGGGGTGGTCCTTGCGCAAGAAGGAGCCGACCACCAGCGCGCGGTCCAGGCTGGACAACTCGGCGATGGGCAGGCCCAGCCAAGTCGCGCCCGGCGTGGCAGTGAAATCGGATTGGCGCAGGCGGGTGTCGACGTTGTCGCTGCCCAGGCCGCGCACCAGCTGGCCCAACAGGTACAGCTCTTCCACCGTGCTGTGGGCCGTGCCCAGCGCGCCGATGGCGGCTGCGCCGTGGTCGTTCTTCACACCCTTCAGGCCATTGGCCACGTATTCCAGCGCCGTGGTCCAGTCGACCTCGCGCCATTGGCCGCCCTGCTTGAGCATGGGCTTGGTCAGGCGCTGGTCGCTGTTCAGGGCTTCGTAGCTGAAGCGGTCGCGGTCGGCGATCCAGCATTCGTTGACGGCTTCGTTTTCCAGCGGCACCACGCGAAGCACCTTGCCGTTCTTGACTTGAACGATCAGGTTGGAACCGGTGGAGTCATGCGGCGACACGCTCTTGCGGCGCGACAACTCCCAAGTGCGCGCCTGGTAGCGAAAAGGCTTGCTGGTCAGGGCGCCGACCGGGCAGATGTCGATCATGTTGCCCGACAGTTCGGAGTCAACGGTGTTGCCCACAAAGGTGGTGATCTCGGAATGCTCACCACGGTGAATCATGCCCAGTTCCATCACGCCGGCGATCTCTTGGCCAAAGCGCACGCAGCGGGTGCACTGGATGCAGCGGCTCATCTCCTGCATGGAGATCAGCGGGCCCACGTCTTTCTTGAAGACCACGCGCTTTTCTTCTTCGTAGCGCGAAGCAGAAGCGCCATAGCCCACGGCCAGATCCTGCAACTGGCACTCGCCGCCCTGGTCACAGATCGGACAGTCCAGCGGGTGGTTGATGAGCAGGAACTCCATCACGCCTTGCTGGGCCTTGATGGCTTTGTCGCTCTTGGTGCGCACGATCATGCCCTGGGTCACCGGGGTGGCGCAGGCTGGCATCGGCTTGGGCGCTTTTTCGATGTCCACCAGGCACATGCGGCAGTTGGCCGCGATCGACAATTTCTTGTGATAGCAGAAGTGCGGGATGTAGGTGCCGTTTTGCTCGGCCGCATGCATGACCATGCTGCCTTCAAGCACCTGGACTTTCTGTCCGTCGAGTTCGATTTCAACCATGTTTGTCGCTCTGGTGCTCAGACGTAAGACGGGACCACGCAGGTCTTGTGTTCGATGTGATGAATGAATTCATCGCGGTAGTGCTTGATGAAGGCGCGCACCGGCATGGCGGCGGCATCGCCCAGCGCGCAGATGGTGCGGCCCTGGATGTTGTCGGCCACGGAGTTCAGCAGGTCGATGTCTTCGACACGGCCATGGCCCTTCTCGATGCGATCGACCATGCGCCACAACCAGCCCGTGCCTTCGCGGCAAGGGGTGCACTGGCCGCACGATTCGTGCATGTAGAAGTAGGACAGGCGTTGCAGGCTCTTGACCATGCAGCGGGTTTCGTCCATCACGATCAGCGCGCCCGAGCCCAGCATCGAGCCGGCCTTGGCGATGGAGTCATAGTCCATCGTGCACTCCATCATGATGTGCGCGGGCAGCACGGGCGACGACGATCCACCGGGGATCACGGCCTTGAGTTTCTTGCCGCCACGCACGCCACCCGCCAGCTCTAGCAGCCTGGGAAACGGCGTGCCCATCGGGATCTCGTAGTTGCCGGGGCGCTCCACGTCGCCGCTGACCGAGTACAGCTTGGTGCCGCCGTTGTTGGGCTTGCCCACTTCCAGGAAGGCCTGGCCACCATTGCGGATGATCCAGGGCACCGCCGCGAAGGTCTCGGTGTTGTTGATCGTGGTGGGCTTGCCGTACAGGCCGAAGCTGGCCGGGAACGGTGGCTTGAAGCGGGGCTGGCCCTTCTTGCCTTCAAGCGATTCAAGCAAGGCGGTTTCTTCACCACAGATGTAGGCGCCGAAACCATGGAAAGCGTGCAGCTGGAAGCTGTAGTTGCTGCCCATGATGTTGTTGCCCAGCATGCCGGCGGCGCGCGCTTCTTCCAGCGCGGCTTCGAAGCGTTCGTACACCTCGAAGATCTCGCCGTGGATGTAGTTGTAGCCCACGCTGATGCCCATGGCATACGCGGCGATGGCCATGCCTTCGATCACGATGTGCGGGTTGTACATCAGGATCTCGCGGTCCTTGCATGTGCCCGGCTCGCCTTCGTCGGAGTTGCACACCAAGTACTTCTGGCCGGGGAAGGCTCTGGGCATGAAGCTCCACTTCAAGCCCGTGGGGAAACCGGCGCCGCCGCGACCGCGCAGGGCCGACAGCTTCACATCGGCAATCACCTGCTCGGGCGTCATGCCCTCGCCGCCATCCAGGCCCAGGATCTTGCGCAGGGCCGTGTAGCCACCGCGCGCCTGGTAGTCCTTCAGGCCCCAGTTTTGACCGTCCAGATCCGCGTAGATCTGGGCATTGAGGTGCCGACCGTGGAAAACGGTTTCCTGGCCGGTCGATTGAAATTGGGAAAGGTCCAACATCTGGGTGGTCCTCGATTATTTGGCGTTGGCCTTGAGCGTGTCGACCAGCGCGTCCAGGCGGTCGTTGCTCATGAAACTGACCATCTGGCGGTCATTGACCATCAGCACCGGCGAATCGGCGCAGGCGCCCATGCATTCGCTTTGCTGCACGGTGAACAGGCCATCGGCCGTGGTCTCGCCGGCCTCGATGCCCAGCTTGTGGCACAGGTGCTCCAACGCCTTCTGGCCATCACGCAGTTGGCATGGCAGGTTGGTGCACACGTTCAACTTGAACTGGCCCACCGGCTGCTGGTTGTACATGTTGTAGAAGGTGGCGACCTCGCGCACCGCGATGGGCGCCATGCCGAGGTGCTCGGCGATCAGCTTCTCGCCTTCGGGCGAGATCCAGCCATTCTCCTGCTGGAAGATGGACAGGCAGGCCATCACCGCGGATTGTTTCTGATCGGCCGGGTACTTGGCCACTTCGCGGTCGAAACGCGCTTTGGTTTGTTCGCTGAGCATGGGTTTGTCAGTCTTCACTTAGCGGTCGATTTCACCGAACACGATGTCCATCGTGCCAATGATGGCCACGGCATCGGCCAGCATGTGGCCACGGGTCATTTCATCCAGGGCGGCCAGGTGTGGAAAGCCAGGCGCACGGATCTTCAGACGGTAAGGCTTGTTGGCACCGTCGCTGGACAGGTAGATGCCGAACTCGCCCTTGGGGTGCTCCACTGCCGCGTAGGCTTCGCCTTCGGGCACGTGGAAACCTTCGGTGAAGAGCTTGAAGTGGTGGATCAACTCTTCCATCGAGGTCTTCATCTCGAGGCGCGAAGGCGGAGCCACCTTGTGGTTGTCGGTGATGACCGGGCCCGGGTTGGCACGCAGCCAATCCACGCACTGCTTGATGATGCGGTTGGACTGGCGCAGCTCTTCAACGCGGACCAGGTAGCGGTCGTAGCAGTCGCCGTTCTTGCCCACGGGGATGTCGAAGTCCATGTGCTCGTAGACATCGTAGGGCTGGTGCTTGCGCAGATCCCACACCACGCCCGAGCCGCGCAGCATGGCGCCCGAGAAGCCCAGGTTCAGGGCACGCTCAGGTGTCACCACGCCAATGCCGACGGTGCGCTGTTTCCAGATGCGGTTGTCGGTCAGCAGGGTTTCGTATTCGTCGATCAGACCAGGGAAGCGCTGCGTGAAATCGTCGATAAAGTCCAGCATGGACCCCTGTCGGTTTTCGTTCAGGCGCGCGATGGTCTTGGCGTTCTTGATCTTGCTGACCTTGTACTGCGGCATCGTGTCCGGCAGGTCGCGGTAAACGCCGCCCGGACGGAAGTAGGCGGCGTGCATGCGCGCGCCCGACACGGCTTCGTACAGGTCGAACAGGTCTTCGCGTTCGCGGAAGCAGTAGATGAGGATGTTCATCGCGCCACAGTCGAAACCGTGACAGCCCAACCACAGCAGGTGGTTCAGCACCCGGGTGATCTCGGCGAACATCACGCGGATGTACTGCGCTCGCACGGGCACGTCGATGCCCATCATCTTCTCGATGGCCAGGCAGTAAGCGTGCTCGTTGGCCATCATCGAGACGTAATCCAGGCGGTCCATGTAGGGCAGCGACTGGATGAAGGTCTTGGATTCGGCCAGCTTTTCGGTGGCGCGGTGCAGCAGGCCGATGTGCGGGTCGGCGCGCTGGATGACTTCGCCGTCCAGCTCAAGCACCAGGCGCAGCACGCCGTGGGCGGCCGGGTGCTGGGGCCCGAAGTTCAGGGTGTAGTTCTTGATCTCGGCCATGATTACTTCAGGCCTCCGTAGTTGTCTTCACGGATGATGCGCGGGGTAATCTCGCGCGGCTCAATCGTCACCGGCTGGTAGATCACGCGACGCTGTTCGGGGTCGTAACGCATTTCAACGTAGCCCGAGGTCGGGAAGTCTTTGCGGAAGGGGTGACCAATGAAGCCGTAGTCCGTGAGGATGCGGCGCAGGTCGATGTGGCCTTCAAAGATGATGCCGTACAGGTCGAATGCTTCGCGCTCGAACCAGTTGGCAGCGCTCCACACGTCGTTCAGCGACGCAACCATCGGCAGATCGTCATCGGGCGCGAAGACCTTCAGGCGCAGACGCCAGTTCTTGGCCACGGACAGCAGATGGCTGACCACGCAATAGCGGGGGCCCTCGGCGTATATGGAAGGCGCACCGTCTTTGTAGGTGGAATAGTCCATGCCACACAAATCCTGAAGCTGCTCGAAACGCAGTTCAGGGTGGTCGCGCAAGGTCGTGGCCACGCGGATGTAGTCGGCGCTGGACACCGTCAGGGTCAACTCACCCTTGAGGCTGTCCAGTCGTTTGACGGCATCGCCCAGCACGGCGTGCAGCGCGGCTTGCAGGGTGTCGAGTTTGGTGCTCATTGAAACGGTCCTGCGCCTTTATCGGGCAATGGTGTTTTCGCGGCGGATCTTGGCCTGCAACTGCAAGATGCCGTACAACAGGGCTTCGGCCGTGGGCGGGCAACCGGGCACATACACATCCACCGGCACGATGCGGTCACAACCGCGCACCACTGAATAGCTGTAGTGGTAGTAGCCACCACCATTGGCGCACGAGCCCATGGACAGCACCCAACGGGGTTCGGCCATCTGGTCGTAAACCTTGCGCAAGGCCGGCGCCATCTTGTTGCACAGCGTGCCGGCCACGATCATCAGATCGGACTGTCGGGGGCTGGGACGGAACAGCATGCCGAAGCGGTCGATGTCATAACGTGCCGCACCAGCGTGCATCATTTCAACCGCGCAGCAGGCCAGGCCAAACGTCATCGGCCACAGCGAACCCGTCTTGGACCAATTGATCAGCGTGTCTGCCGACGTGGTGATGAAGCCCTCTTTGAAGACGCCTTCGATACCCATGTTGATTTACCTCATTCCCAGTCCAGGGCGCCCTTTTTCCACTCGTAGACAAAGCCCACGACGAGGATGCCCAAAAACAGCATGATGGCGGTGAAACCAGCCATGCCCACTTCCTTCAAGGCGACGGCCCAGGGGAAGAGAAAAGCGATTTCCAGATCGAACAAAATGAACAGAATGGCCACGAGGTAGTAACGCACGTCGAATTTCATCCGCGCGTCTTCAAAGGCCTCGAAGCCACATTCATAGGGGGAATTTTTGGCCGCGTCAGGACGACGCGGGCCCAGCAGGAAGCCAAGCAACTGAGGGACCACCCCGACGCCGACACCCACCAGGATGAAGAGGATGACGGGCAGGTAATTCTCAAGATTCATCATGACTGGCGGCTCTCAGACAGGACAGAACAGGCAAACATGCGATTGAAACACATTCGAAATGCAAAAAGCGCGCTGAGCTGCGAACTCATGCGCGCCTACCTTAGGTGCCTTTGCAACACTGTCCGCGAACGTCAACCGAAATAGCAAGAAGCAGGCTGATCATGGGGTGGTGCGAAGACACGGTTTGAATTCTTGGTGCCGACGGCGAGACTCGAACTCGCACAGCTTTCGCCACTACCCCCTCAAGATAGCGTGTCTACCAATTTCACCACGTCGGCATGGGGTTCACAGGCCATCTATAGCCCGTTTTCAATCCATCTTCGACTTGCTTGAGGCTTGCTCACCGAAGACTTCCATTCTAACCTGAAATTGAATGAGGAAGGCGTTGCGCCCTCTCCATTCAATCTCATTTCGTAGGGATCAAGGCTGCACCGGATGCTGATTTCGCGGCAGCCGAAGCAGCTGCAGACGCCGTGGCCGCAGGCTGGTCAAACACGCTAGGCTGGTCCGTGGGCGTGGCATGGCGGTTGCCTACATAAGCCAAACCCAAGGTTGACAGGAAGAACACCGTGGCAGCCACCGCAGTGGAGCGCGACAGAAAGTTGGCACTGCCGGTGGCGCCAAACAGGCTGCCCGAAGCACCACTGCCAAAGGACGCACCCATGTCGGCACCCTTGCCATGCTGAACCAGCACGAGGCCGATCATGGACATGGCCGAGATGATCTGGAGCACTTGCACCAGGGTTGCAAAAACTTGCATGTTGTCAGAACTCCAGATGTAGCTGCGCGGCCTCAGGCGGCGCGGGCAATGGCGGCGAAGTCGGAAGCCTTCAGGGAGGCTCCGCCGATCAGACCACCGTCAATGTCGGTTTGAGAAAAAAGCTCGGCGGCATTGTCAGGCTTGACGCTGCCACCGTAGAGCAAGGGAACATTCACGGCCGAAGCTTGTGCGGCCTTGAGTTGCCCACGCAGGAAAGCGTGCACGGCCTGCGCTTGCGCGGGCGATGCAGTCTTGCCCGTGCCAATGGCCCAGACCGGCTCGTAAGCCACGACCACCTTGGCCAGATCAGCACCCAAGGTGTCGGTCACAGCCTTCAACTGGCGCGCGACCACTGATTCGGTTTGATTGGCCTCGCGTTCGGCGAGGGTCTCACCCACACAAACGATGGGCACCAAGCCTTGCGCCAAAGCCGCCTTGGCCTTGTCAGCCACGAGCTGGTCACTTTCGGCATGGTAGCTGCGGCGCTCGGAGTGCCCCACGATGGCGTAGTGCGCACCGAACTCGCGCACCATGGCACCCGACACCTCACCGGTGTAGGCACCCTGGGCTTGAGCAGACACGTCTTGCGAGCCGAATGTGATGGCACTGCCCTGCAGCGTTGCCGCGACTTCACCCAGGTAGGGAAAAGGCACGCACACCGCCACGTCCGATCGCGGCGCCGAAGCGCTCAGATCGGCCTCAAGCAGACCCTTGAGGAGTTCGGCATTGGCAGCGCGGCTGCCATGCATCTTCCAGTTGCCGACGACGAGTTTTTTAGACAGGGCCATGACGATCAAGATTGCTGTTGTTGCTCTGGCTCAGACGATGCACCACGGTCGCCGCCGCGATCACCACCACGGTCGCCACGGTCATTGCGACCACCGCGATCGCCACGGTCACCGCGGTCGCCACGATCAGAACGCTCACGCTCAGGGGCCATGCCCTCAGGACGCTCTTGCAGGACCTTCATGGACAGCTTGACGCGGCCCTTTTCATCGGTTTCCATGACCTTGACCTTGACGATCTGGCCTTCGGTCAGGTAATCAGAGACCTTCTCGACGCGCTCGTGGGCGATCTGGCTGATGTGCAGCAGACCGTCCTTGCCGGGCAGCAGGTTGATCAAGGCACCAAAGTCGAACAACTTGGTGACCGGGCCTTCGTAGACCTTGCCGATTTCGACTTCAGCCGTGATCTCGGCGATGCGCTTCTTGGCCAGTTCGGCCTTGTCGGCGTCGGTCGAGGCGATGGTGATGGTGCCGTCTTCGCTGATGTTGATCTGGCAGCCGGTCTCTTCGGTCAGCGCACGGATGGTGGCACCGCCCTTGCCGATCACGTCACGGATCTTCTCAGCGTTGATCTTCATGGTGTACAGGCGAGGCGCGAATTCCGAGACTTCGGTGTTGGCGCCCGACATGGCTTCGACCATCTTGCCCAGGATGTGCAGGCGAGCTTCCTTGGCTTGCGCCAGTGCCACTTGCATGATTTCCTTGGTGATGCCCTGGATCTTGATGTCCATCTGCAGGGCGGTCACGCCACCGGTGGTGCCGGCGACCTTGAAGTCCATGTCACCCAGGTGATCTTCATCGCCCAGGATGTCGGTCAGCACGGCGAAGCGGTTGTCTTCCTTGATCAGGCCCATGGCGATGCCCGCCACGTGTGCCTTCATGGGGACGCCAGCGTCCATCATGGCCAGGCAGCCGCCGCAGACCGAAGCCATCGACGACGAACCATTGGACTCGGTGATTTCGGAGACCACGCGCACGGTGTAGCCGAACTCGTCCTTCGGGGGCAGCACCGGCACCAGGGCGCGCTTGGCCAGGCGGCCGTGGCCGATTTCGCGGCGCTTGGGCGTGCCCACGCGGCCCGTTTCGCCCGTGGCGAAGGGAGGCATGTTGTAGTGGAACAGGAAGGTGTCGCGGAAGTCGCCAGCCAGCGCGTCGATGCGCTGCGCGTCTTGCTCGGTGCCCAGCGTGGCAATCACCAAGGCCTGGGTTTCACCACGGGTGAACAGGGCCGAACCGTGAACGCGGGGCAGCACGCCCGTGCGGATCTCGATGGGGCGCACGGTGCGGGTGTCGCGGCCGTCGATGCGGGGCTCGCCAGCCAGGATCTGGCTGCGGACGATCTTGGCTTCGATGTCGAACAGCATGCTGTCGACCTTGACGCCGTCGAACGCGACGCCTTCACCCGTCAGTGCAGCCTTCACGTCGGCATAAGCGGCGCGGGTGGCTTGCGTGCGGGCTTGCTTGGAGCGGATTTGATACGCGGCGCGCAGCTTCTCGCCAGCCAGACCATCGATCTTGGCAATGAAGTTGTCGTCCTTGGCGGGCGCGGCCCAATCCCAGACGGGCTTGCCAGCGTCACGCACCAGGTCGTGGATGGCGTTGATCGCCACGCGGCCTTGCTCGTGGCCGTAGACGATGCCGCCCAGCATGACTTCTTCGGTCAACTGATCAGCTTCGGACTCGACCATCAGCACGGCGGCTTCGGTGCCAGCCACGATCAGGTCCATCTTGGAATTGGCCAGCTCGGACGGGCCGGGGTTCAGCACGTATTCGCCGTTGATGTAGCCGACGCGGGCCGCACCGATGGGACCATTGAAGGGGATGCCGGAGATGGCCAAGGCAGCGCTGGACGCGATCAGGGCGACGATGTCAGCCGAGACGTTGGGGTTCAGCGAAACAACGTGGATGACGATCTGGACTTCGTTGTAGAAGCCTTCAGGGAACAGGGGGCGCAGGGGGCGGTCGATCAGGCGCGAGGTCAGCGTCTCTAGTTCGCTGGGCTTGGCTTCGCGCTTGAAGAAGCTGCCGGGGATCTTGCCGGCGGCGTAGGTTTTCTCGATGTAATCGACGGTCAGGGGGAAGAAATCCTGGCCGGCCTTGGGGTTCTTGGCGGCGACAACGGTGGCCAGCACGACGGTGCCTTCAACGTTGGCGAGCACGGCACCGCTGGCTTGACGGGCGATTTCGCCGGTCTCGAGCGTGACGCTGTGGTTGCCCCATTGGAAGGTCTTGGTGACTTTGTTGAACATGCTCATGGGATGAATCTCCGGTTGAGTGGCACCCCACATGGGGTGCATTTTTTTATGCGACGCCACAGGCGTCGGGGGCCCAAATCACTCTGGCGCGATGCCATTCCATCAGGGCAGCTTGGGCTGCTGGAGCCCTCATGGAATGACAGAGCGTCGCTGGTCGAGTGCCTGGATTTAAAAAACAAAAAGCCTGTGCTGGAAAAAACCAGACAGGCTTCTTGTCATGGTGCCGATGTTATTGGCAAACTTACTTGCGCAGACCCAGCTTCTGGATCAGTGCCAAGTAACGGTCAGCGTCTTTGGCCTTGAGGTAGTCCAGCAGCTTGCGGCGACGGCTCACCATGCGCAGCAGGCCGCGGCGACCGTGGTGGTCCTTCTTGTGGGTCTTGAAATGGGGGGTCAGGTCGTTGATGCGCGCAGTGAGCAGGCCCACTTGCACTTCCGGAGATCCGGTGTCGCCAACGCTACGGGCGTTGGACTTGACGACTTCTGCTCTGCTTTCGAGAGTAATGGTCATGATTCGTTCTTTCGGTTTCGAGTTGATCAACTTGCGGCGCCAGGTGAAACCGACCCAGGCCGTGCTTTGGGAAATCCCCAAATATGCCGCCCGATGAGAGGGCAAGCCCGCGATTATAGCGATTTTTGGCAGGGGTGTCAGATCTTTGAAAGATCCCAGCGCGGCTGGACGTCGAACACCGCATCACGGCGCAAAACGGCCAATCCCGCCTGCAGACGCATGGCGCCCGCCAGGGCGATCATGGCGCCGTTGTCGGTGCACAGGTGCATTTCGGGGTAGTGAACCCGAACGCCGCGCCGCTCACCCGCCTGGTTGAGTTGCTCGCGCAACAACCGGTTGGCGCCCACACCGCCCGCCACCACGATCCGCTTCAAACCCGTGGTTTTCAGGGCGGCCAGGGATTTCTTGACCAAAACTTCAACGATGGCCGCCTGCGTCGAGGCCGCCAGGTCGGCCAGCGGCCCGGCGGGCACGTCGGCCAAGGCCTTGGCCAATGCGACCTCATCGTCCAGCAGGTTCAATTTCTGCAATTGCGTGCGCACCGAGGTTTTCAGGCCCGCGAACGAGAAGTCCAGGTTGCCGCTGTGCAGCATGGGCCGCGGCAGCTCAAAGGCCTTGGGGTTGCCGAGTTCGGCCAGCTTGGCCAAATGCGGGCCGCCTGGGTAAGGCAGACCCATGAGCTTGGCGGATTTGTCGAAGGCTTCACCCGCCGCGTCGTCCACGGTCTCGCCCAGCAACTCGTAGCACCCCACCCCGTCCACGCGCATCAACTGAGTGTGTCCGCCGGACACGAGCAAGGCGATGAAAGGGAACTCGGGCGGATCGGCCGACAGGAAAGGTGACAGCAAATGCCCTTCCAGGTGGTGAACGCCCATCATGGGTTTGTCCAGCGCCGTGGCCAGGGCACACGCCACACCTGCCCCCACCAGCAACGCACCCGCCAGGCCAGGCCCACGCGTGTAGGCCACCACATCCACATCGGCCAGCGTGCGGTCAGCCTCCAGCATCACCTGGCGCACCAAAGGCACCACGCGGCGAATGTGATCGCGCGAGGCCAGCTCGGGCACCACACCGCCATAAGCCTGGTGCATGTCGATCTGACTGTGCAGTGCATGGGACAGCAACTCAACCGGGCCGAGCGCGGGCGAGCTCACGAGGGCGACACCGGTTTCGTCGCAAGAGGACTCGATGCCAAGGATGCAAAGGGGGCGTTCAGACATCCCTCTAGTTTAGGCGCAACCCCGAACGGCCCGACGGCTTCGGACATTTGCCACGATTGCTTGACACGGCAGGTCGATGGGCGGCGCGTTTGTTGCATGATTGCGGACATGAATGTAGCCCGCAGCATGCGCCTGGTGATCGTGGCGCCAGAGAACCTCACCGCCGACCCGGAGGCCGATGAATCGGTGCGGGCCGAGGCCGAGCGTTCGCGGATGCTGCGCATCGCCTTGCTGGAGTCAGGCTTCAACATCGTGGCCACCCTGCCCGCCGATGTCTTCCTGCCCGAGCGCATTGCCCAGATCCAACCCGACATGATCGTGGTCGATGCCGAAAGCCAGGGACGTGACATCCTGGAGCATGTGGTGATGGCCACGCGCGGCGAGCGCCGCCCCATCGTGCTTTTTTCAGATGATGAAGACACATCGCATGTGCGCGCAGCCATTGCCGCTGGCGTGTCGGCCTACGTGGTGGCGGGCCTGCCCGCCGACAGCATCAAGCCCGTGATCGACGTGGCCATGGCCCGCTTCGAGCACGAAGAAAGCCTGCGGCGTGAGCTGGCCGATGTGCGCGGGCAACTGGAAGACCGCAAGGTGGTTGACCGCGCCAAAAGCGTGCTCATGAACCAGCATGGTCTGAGCGAGCAGGACGCTTATTCACGGCTGCGCAAGGCGGCCATGGACAAGGGCTTGAAGCTGGCCGAAGTGGCGCAACGCCTGCTGGACGTGACCGACATGCTCGGCTGAGCACCCGCTCAGACACCCGCGCACCAGTTCAGCGCCAAGCCGCCCCGCATCGGGGCAAGAAACCCGAAAAACACCTGGCACAGCGCTTGCATTCATCACCTGCAAGCGAAATCAACGGCGATTTCGCCACCCCCACTTGAACACCCAATGAAGGGCTGTTCAAGGCACCCGACAAAGGCGTCTACCGAGGAGTTCCCGCGTTCACCGCAGGACTTCACGGCAGGCGCCTTTTTTGTTTGTTGATAGCCAAGAAAGTTGAAGTGACCATGTCCACACAGGATTTCAAAATGTCCCGTCGCTCCATCCTCAAAACCGCCGCTGCCGCCAGTGCTGTTGGCGTGGTGCCCGGCCTGCAATCGGCCGTGTGGGCCGCAGGCTCCGACAAGCCTGAGCTGGAAGAAGTCAAGATCGGCTTCATCCCCCTGACCGACTGCGCCTCGGTGGTGATGGCCTCGGTGCTGGGCTTCGACAAGAAGTACGGCGTCAAGATCATCCCCAGCAAGGAAGCATCCTGGGCCGGCGTGCGCGACAAGCTCGTGAACGGCGACCTGCACATGGCGCACGCGCTGTATGGCTTGATCTACGGCGTGCACCTGGGCGTGGGCGGCCCCAAGAAAGACATGGCCGTGTTGATGACGCTCAACAACAATGGCCAGGCCATCACCTTGTCCAAGAAGCTGTCGGACAAGGGTGCCGTGGACGGCCCTTCGCTGGCCAAGCTGATGCAGACCGACAAGCGTGAATACACCTTCGCGCAGACCTTCCCCACCGGCACGCACGCCATGTGGCTGTACTACTGGCTGGCCACGTATGGCATCAACCCGATGAAGGATGCCAAGGTCATCACCGTGCCGCCGCCCCAAATGGTGGCGAACATGCGCGTGGGCAACATGGACGGCTACTGCGTGGGCGAGCCCTGGGGCCACCGCGCCATCATGGACGGCATCGGCATCACCGGCGTCACCACGCAGGACATCTGGAAGGACCACCCCGAAAAGGTGCTGGGCACCACGGGCGACTTCGTCAAGAAGTACCCCAACACCGCGCGCGCCGTGATGATGGCCATCCTGGAGGCCAGCCAGTGGATCGACGCTGGCCTGCAGAACAAGCTGAAGATGGCCGACACGATCGCCGCCAAGTCGTACGTGAACACCAGCGCCGACGCGATCAACCAACGCATCCTGGGCCGCTACCAGAACGGCCTGGGCAAGACCTGGGACGACCCCAACCACATGAAGTTCTTCAACGACGGCAAGGTCAACTTCCCTTACCTGAGCGATGGCATGTGGTTCCTGACGCAGCACAAGCGTTGGGGCTTGCTGAAGGACCACCCCGACTACCTGGCCGTGGCCAAGCAGATCAACCAGATCGACTTGTACAAGCAGGCGGCCAGCGGTTTGAAGATGAGCGTGCCCAAGGACGTGATGCGCACCAGCAAGCTGATCGACGGCACCGTGTGGGATGGCAAGGATCCTGCGAAGTACGCCGACAGTTTCAAGATCAAAGCCTAAGTCAGGTCAGCAAAGGAGTCCACCATGGTCAGTGCCGTGTTTCACAGTCCCCTCGATGCCAGCGAGGCCCTCAAGGCCTCCAAGGCAGCCGCCGCTTCTTCAGGGTCCACACCAGCGACCACGCCGAAAGCGCCCGCCAAAATCGCCGCCCTGCCCTTTGACTGGACAGGCTTGCTGATGAAGGTGGTGCCGCCAATCTTCGGTGCGGGCCTGCTGATCGGCATCTGGGCTTTGCTGACCATGAACAGCACCACCTTCCCGACGCCCGCGGCCACGTGGACGGAGGCGGTGAAGCTGTTCTCGGACCCTTTCTACCAAAACGGGCCCAATGACCAGGGCCTGGGCTGGAACATCTGGTTCTCGCTCAAACGCGTGGCCCTGGGCTTTGGTCTGGCGGCGCTGGTGGGCATCCCGATGGGCTTCATCATCGGGCGCTTCACCTTCGTCAACAACATGCTGTCGCCCTTGATCAGCCTGTTGCGCCCGGTCTCGCCCCTGGCCTGGTTGCCGATCGGTTTGATGGTGTTCAAGTCGGCCGACCCAGCCGCCATCTGGACCATCTTCATCTGCTCGATCTGGCCCATGATCATCAACACCGCTGTGGGCGTGCAACGTGTGCCCGAGGACTACCTGAACGTGGCCAAGGTGCTGAACCTGAGCGAGTGGAAGATCGTCACCAAGATCCTGTTCCCTTCGGTGCTGCCTTACATGCTGACCGGCGTGCGCCTGTCGGTGGGCACGGCCTGGCTGGTGATCGTGGCCGCTGAAATGCTGACCGGCGGCGTGGGCATCGGCTTCTGGGTCTGGGACGAGTGGAACAACCTCAACGTGGCCCACATCATCATCGCGATTTTCGTCATTGGCATCGTCGGCCTGCTGCTGGAACAGCTGCTGATGCTGGTTGCCAAGCGCTTCAGCTACGAATAACCCGACACCCTTCAGGAGCCCCAACATGAGTCAATTCATCGACATCCACGGCGCCGAAATGGTGTTCCACACCAAAAAAGGGCATTTCCACGCCTTGCGCGACATCAACCTGGGCATCGACAAGGGCGAGTTCGTGACCCTGATCGGCCACTCGGGCTGCGGCAAGTCCACCTTGCTGAACCTGATCGCCGGGCTGATCCGGCCCACCGAAGGCGCCCTGATCTGCGACAACAAGGAGATCAATGCGCCCGGGCCCGAGCGCGGTGTGGTGTTCCAGAACCATTCGTTGCTGCCCTGGCTGACCTGCTTTCAAAACGTCTACCTCGCGGTGGAGCGTGTGTTTGGTGCCAAGGAGACCAAAGACCAGCTCAAGAAGCGCACGATCGATGCGCTGGAGCTGGTGGGCATGGGCCACGCCATCGCCAAGCGGCCGCAAGAGATCTCGGGCGGCATGAAGCAGCGCGTGGGCATTGCCCGTGCGCTGGCCATGGAACCCAAGGTTTTGTTGATGGACGAGCCCTTTGGCGCGCTGGACGCGCTGACCCGCGCCCACCTGCAGGACGAGTTGCTCAAGATCGTGGCCCGCACCAAGAGCACCGTGGTGATGGTGACCCACGACGTGGACGAAGCCGTGCTGCTGTCGGACCGCATCGTGATGATGACCAACGGCCCGGCCGCCACCATCGGCGAAATCCTGACGGTGCCTCTGCAGCACCCGCGCAACCGGGTGGAGCTGGCCGAAGACCCGACCTACGTGCACTGCCGCAAAGAGGTGCTGGACTTTTTGTACACCCGCCACGGCGTGGCCGACCGGAAAGCCGCCTGAATCTGGCATGACCCTTGCGTGCAGGATTTGCGATCGCCTGATTCGCCAGAGCCAGGTGGTCTTCCTCAGCGGGGGTCCGTGGGTCCGCGAAAACCTACCGGCCTCTTCACGCCTTCCGATCCTTGGGTCGGAAGGCGTCTTTTTTGGCGGCGCCCCAAATCACGGCACCGGCCAGGATCATCGGCACGCACAGCCATTGGCCCATGCTCATGTTCAGGGCCAGCAGGCCCAGGAAATTGTCAGGCTCGCGGAAGTATTCGGCCGTGAA
>Ga0209841_1000106_pt1 | contig 19418 bp, 16 predicted proteins | sample GWRWT4_30Apr14_FD_187185 | JGI IMG/M metagenome (GOLD analysis project Ga0209841, IMG submission 187185) | Sand microcosm microbial communities from a hyporheic zone in Columbia River, Washington, USA - GW-RW T4_30-Apr-14 (SPAdes) (version 2) | ecosystem: Engineered > Artificial ecosystem > Sand...
GCTGTGCTTTTTCCAGAACCGGGCCTCTGATGTCGTAACAAACGTTTGCTAGCTTGGAAGATTTTTTGATTTCTTTCACGGGATTTTACTTTCGTTGAGTGCGAGGAATAGGTTGTGCTTAATTCTACTCTATTTTTTGTGGTAAAGCTGTGTCCACAATTCATTGAGTATTTTATGAATACTAGGTAAGGTCGTACAGGTTTAAGTGCTTTCCATGGCTCAATGGGCGCTTGCCCGAATAATCGAATAATAATGCACAGGAGATCGAAAATGACTGTATCCGTATATGAGTTCAGCGTGCCTGATATTGACAATAAACCCCGGTCTTTGGCCGATTTTAAAGGCAAAGTCTTGTTGATTGTAAATGTTGCCAGTAAATGTGGACTGACTCCGCAGTATGAAGGTTTGGAGGCTTTATATAAACGCTATAAAAATCAGGGACTGGAAGTTCTGGGTTTCCCCTGTAATCAGTTTTTGCATCAGGAACCTGGTAATGAGGAGGAAATAAAAAGTTTTTGCTCCACGCATTATGACATCAGTTTTCCTCTGTTCAGCAAGATTGAGGTCAATGGTGATAATACAGCACCGCTCTATGCTTACTTAAAAGAAGAAGCACCCGGGGCTTTGAATACCAAGGCCGTAAAATGGAATTTCACTAAATTTCTGGTAGGACGCGATGGCCAGGTGATTCGTCGTTATGCGCCGACGGATACGCCCGAAAGTATTGAAAAGGATCTTGTGGCCTTGCTGAATTCTTGATTTGTTGAAAAGATAAATGGCATGGACGGATAGCTTGCTCTGGTTTTCTGTCCATGATTAGAGATCAGAAATATTTTTTAGTCCATTTTTCATTTTCTTTGGCGATAAGGTCATTAACTGCTTCATCCAGTGTAGTGGCACTGTCGCTGCTGTTAGTGCTGTCCTGATTTTGGCTTAAATCTGTCAGTATCTTTACTTTGTGTTCAATTTGTTGCTGTAGGGTATGTGGCGCATCAAGGTAGGGGTGTTGTAACAATTCTTGTTTGGCCCGGTGATAGAGGCTTAGCGCAAGTTGATATTTTTTATCTTTCTCTGACATGTCAGCCTTGAATAGATAGAAATCAAGGCCTGACTGACCGATGACTTTCTGCAGGTGTGAACAAAGTTGTTGTGCGTTGTTTTTATCCATTTGCCTGTTTTCATACAGTTCCTGGACGTGTTTTAAAATCACCGCTGTGGTATTGCGAATATCATTGCTTTCTTCAAGAGATTGAATTGGGCGAGTTAAATTGGGCGATGGAGTTTGTGTCACTTGCTCCAGCTGCTGTCGTATGGCTTCTTGTTCGCGACGTATTTCAGTGTTATTTGGTTCCAAATTCAAAATGATCTGAAGCTCTTTTAATGTTTCTTGCAGTAAGAATTGTTTAAAAAGTGGAATAAGGTATTGCGGAGGAAAACCCTTGAGCGTGTTCTGAAATCGACGAATTGACTTTTTGTGTTGAGCGATTTCTACCGCTCGGTTGAGTTCGACCTGATCCATGCCATTTTTTACGTAAAAAATGGCCAAGAGTGCAGCGATGCTGCCCAGCGCAATAGCTAAGATGGTACTTGACCCCATGATGTTCTCTGTAAAAAAGATGGTCAGTTTTAAGTGTAGTTGAGATGCAGAAAAACAAACCCGCAGGGATGCGACTCTGTAAAGCCCCAAAAATATGGGCGAAGGTCTTGACGTATGTTTTTGTTGTTATTACTATACGCGCCTCTTGTGACAGAGACTGCGTTAAGTCCCCTTCGTCTAGTGGCCTAGGACACTGCCCTTTCACGGCGGTAACAGGGGTTCGAACCCCCTAGGGGACGCCATTTAAATCAACGCGTCATATCAGCTTGCAAAGAGTGCACTGGTTCAATGCAGTTTGTCATCAAAGCGGGAATAGCTCAGTGGTAGAGCACGACCTTGCCAAGGTCGGGGTCGCGAGTTCGAGCCTCGTTTCCCGCTCCAATTTTTACCCTTCCCTATCTTTCTTCTTTATACCTTCTTGGCGAGTTCAAATAGGCTGGGATAATCGGTGATGATGCTGTCTACCCCCCAGGAATAAAACTTGTCCAGGTGAGTGGTATCGTTAACTGTCCATAACGAAACACTTAAACCGGCTTGATGAGCTTCTTGCACAAGCCTTGGATTGCAAAGCGTCCATTTCAAACACAAGTACTTACACCCTAGATTTGCCGCCTCTTGCACCAAGTCCCTTTTTAATCGAGACGCAACCATCCCCATGGCCTGTTTGCAGTGAATACGCTTTAAGTGTTGTAAAAAAGGAATATATTGCGAGGTAATAATGCCACGCTCATTGAGTTGAAACTGCTGACACAGTGCCAGAATACGTTTGGCCGCATGGCCGCACTGCTGAATAGGCATCTTCTTGACTTCTATTTGTATAGATTCAATTTGTGGCCATTCGTCAAGAACGGCTTCAAGCGTAGGTACGCCGGTGATGTGTGGCCAGCGTTCTTGCCAGTCTGGGCCACGGGCATCAAGTTGGGCCAGTGACAGCGCGTCAAATTTTTTGACCGGCCCCTGCGCATTGGTTGTTCGATCCAGAGTGTCATCGTGAATAACAATGGCCTCGTTATTGCGATCCAGCACAATATCGAGTTCGACTCGGTGAATGCCTATTTGCCGCAGATGCGAAAAACCTGCCAGTGTGTTTTCGGGTGCTTCACCCCTGGCGCCACGGTGACCATAAATTTGCATGTTTTCTCCTTAAACACTACTTGTTTAAATGCAGAGTTCGTCTGCGTTCAAATGCTTCCCTTGCAATACGTACATCTTCAATGAACAGGGGCAGTTCATCCATATGTAAGGCTTGTGGCCCATCGACCAAGGCCTTTTCTGGTGCTGGGTGAAAGTCCACTAGAATCATATTAGCTCCGGCAATAACCCCTTGCGCGGTGGCATTGCATAGATCGAGAATTTTATCGGGTGATTGCTCGCGCGTGCCGACCGAGTGTGATGGATCAATACACACCGGCATACGGGTGAGGCGGTGAACAACGGGAACATGGGAAAAATCCACCATATTACGATGGGGTGCGGCAAAAGAGGTTTTCATCCCGCGCAGGCAGAAAATAACATGGCTATTGCCTTCGCTGGCGAGATATTCAGCGGCATTGAGTGATTCGTTTAAGGTGATACCAAAACCACGCTTGAGCAAAACCGGGTAAACGTTCTGCCGGCCAATGGCTTTTAACAGTTCGAAATTCTGGGTATTACGTGTGCCCACCTGGAGCATGACGCCTGTGGGGCGACCACAGGCGTCGAGGCACTTGTCTATTTCTTCGATATGCGATTCATGGGTGATTTCCATGGCAATGACTTTGATCTTGTATTTGCCGGCATTTTCGAAGACGTAGGGCAAACAGCCCTTGCCATGCCCCTGAAAAGAATACGGATTGGTGCGTGGTTTATAAGCGCCCATGCGGGTGCAGGACAAACCTTCTTTCTCGAGGGCGGCGAGCATGATTTTTACATGCGCTTCGTTATCGACGGCGCATAAACCGGCAAAAATATTGAGATTGTGCTGGCCGAATTCGATGCCGTTATAATGAAAAGTCGTGGTGCGTTTTTCATCTTTATGGCGTCCGAGAATACGATACTCCTCGGAAATACGTATTACACGTTCAACACCGGGCAGGGCTTCGATGTCTTCTTGTGAAAGCGCATCGGTTTTTCCAAGCAAATAAATCTCGGTGAGTGCCTGCTGTTGTCCCTGAACGGTGTGAAGACGAATCTCGACACCCGTTAACGTATTTAAATAGGCAAACACTGTCTGATAGTCGGTGCTGTCCGCTGTGGTATCGGGATGAAGAAGTATTAACATGGCGTGTCCTGTGAATCAATGTAACGTTTTACCAGCTTGTTATAGGCATCAATGCGTCTATCACGGAAAAAAGGCCATATTTTCCGTAAATCAGCGCTTTGCTGCAGGATGATTTCGCAGCATTGGCTGCTGGCAGTGTTGGCATCAGCTTGCAGAAGAATGTTTCCCTGTGGGCCGGCAATAAAGCTCTTCCCCCAGAATAGAATTCCCTGAGAGGTATTGGGATTCGAGTCGTTAGATAACACCGCCGGATCGGGTTCAAAGCCTATACGATTGCAACTGATCACGGGCAGGTGGTTGGCGACGGCGTGACCCTGTTGCACAATTTGCCAGGCCATTTGTTGTCTTTGCTGCTCAGCGATCTCATCGTTTGGATTCCAGCCAATGGCTGTCGGGTAAATCAGAATTTCTGCACCGGCAAGGGCCATTAAACGTGCCGCTTCCGGATACCATTGATCCCAGCATACCAGCACGCCGAGTTTGCCAACACGGGTTAAAATCGGCTGAAAACCAGGGACATCATGATCGCCGGGTGTAAAGTAGAATTTTTCGTAAAAACCCGGGTCGTCAGGAATATGCATTTTTCGATAATAACCCGCCAGCGTGCCGTCATTGTCAATCACCAAAGCAGTATTGTGGTAAATGCCTTCTGCGCGCTTTTCAAAGATAGAAGCGACGATGACTACGTGATGGGTTTTGGCAGTTTGGGACAGAAACTCAAACGTAGGCCCGCTAATGTTTTCAGCTAAATCGAAATAAGCAATATCTTCTTGCTGGCAAAAATAAGCGCCATTATGCAGTTCCTGCAAAACCACCAGCTGTGTTCCCTGTTTTGCTAAGTCAGCAATTTGAGTGCTGATGTAGTGAAGATTCTGCTCACGGTCGCCTTTGTTTGCATGCTGGACAAAGCCGGCCTTTAGACTCTTTTTCGACACGACAGACTCCTTATTTAATAACGCCCTGAGGGACTTGCATGGTAATGCAGTGCAGGCTACCTGATTGCTCTATTAAGGGTAAACAGTTGATGGCAATAATTTCGCGCATTGGAAAACAGCGCTGCAGGGCAGCGATTGCTTGCGTATCGTTTTTATCATCGTAGACCGGAAGCAGAACAGCTCCGTTAATGATCAGAAAATTGGCATAAGTGGCGGGCAGACGTCGACCACTTGTATCATATTTCGCACTGGGCCAGGGCAGGGCGATGAGTTCGTAAGGATTGCCCTCGGGATTGCGCAGCTGTTGTAATTCCTGCTCCATTTTGTGGAGTTCTGGATAATGCGAGTCAGTGGCATCATCGCAAGACACATAACACAAGCTTGTTGGTGAGCAAAAACGTACCAAGGTATCAATATGACCATCGGTATCGTCTCCCTCTAGCTGACCGTGATTCAGCCACAAAATATGGCGACTGCCAAAACGTTGTTTCAGCTCTGCTTCAATGTCTTGTTCGTTCAACTGCGGATTACGTTCTGGAGACAGCAGGCAGTGACGCGTAGTGAGCAGAACACCCTTGCCATCACTTTCGACACTGCCGCCCTCCAGTACGAGTGGAATGGTTTCCAAGGGGCAAGTACCAAATATTCCCTGACGGTGTAAGGACGCTGTGACTTGATTATCCAGTCGGGCGTCAAATTTGTTTCCCCAGCCATTGAACTGAAAATCAAACAGGCGTGCTTGTCCTTTATTATCCAGTACGGTGAGCGGGCCGTAATCCCGAATCCAGGTATCGTTTATGGGTGCAACGCAGAGAATAATGCGTTCGACCTGTGGACTTTGACAGAAGAGGCTTTTCACATGCTGAGCCAAGGTCTCATCGTTGCAAACAATAACAACTTTTTGAAAACGTATAATGGCCAGTACGATGTCTTGATAAGTTTTTTCAACACGGTCAAGCAAACTGGCCCAGTCGCTATCGCGATGAGGCCAGCTCAGTAAAACGGCTGATTGCGGCGCCCATTCGGCAGGTAAGTGATATGTCATAGAAATTTATCCCTTGTTATAAATGGCTATGGTGACAGTGATTGGTGTGATAGGCAGAAAAATGATGTATTGTCTGGCGCATAAATTTTTTTAGGTGTGGGTGCCATGTATTACTTTGTAAAAATTGCGCTGACCACGGCATTGATTGTAGCAATTTCCGAGCTATCGAAAAAAAATTCGTTGTTTGCTGCTTTGTTGGCCTCGTTGCCGCTGGTGTCTATTTTGGCCATGGTATGGTTATTCGTTGATACGCGTGATGTTAATAAAGTATCCGAGCTGGCGACACAAATATTCTGGTTGGTACTGCCTTCGCTGATGTTATTTATTTCGCTGCCATTTTTTTTGAAACAGGGTTTGGGGTTTTATTTGGCGATGGGATTGGCTATTGCGATAACAGCTGCTAGTTACTCATTAATGTTGATGGTGCTGAGACAGTAAAGCGGATATTTCTTGAATAGTTCATTTTGTAAAATAAAAATGGTGAAATAAAAAAGGGGTGAAAATTTTCACCCCTTTTTGGATAAGCTAGAGGGAAAGTTTAACCAAACTGATTCATCGTATTATCTTTTCCTGATGCTTTGAGTGCTTGCTCACCCGAGAAGTACTCTTTGTGATCATCACCGATGTTGGATCCAGCCATGTCCTGGTGCTTAACACAGGCCAAACCTTGACGGATTTCCTGACGCTGCACACCTAAAACATACGCCAACATGCCTTCTTCGCCGAAGTAACCTTTGGCCAGGTTATCCGTAGAAAGCGCTGCCGTGTGGTAAGTAGGCAGCGTAATCAGATGATGGAAAATACCGGCTTCACGTGCAGCATCTTTCTGGAAGTTACGAATCAGATGATCTGCTTCGAGTCCAAGTTCTGAATTGTCATAATTGGCGCTCATCAACTGGCTGCGATCATAGGCAGACACATCTTTGCCGGCACTTTTCATTGCATCATAGACTTGTTGACGGAAACTCAGCGTCCAGTTAAATGAAGGTGAGTTGTTGTACACAAGTTTGGCATTAGGTACTTGCTCGCGAATACGGTTAACCATTTCAGCAATTTGTTGAACATTGGGTTTTTCGGTTTCGATCCAGAGCAGGTCAGCTCCATTTCGCAAGGATGTTACACAGTCAAGAACAACACGATCTACGCCTGAGCCGGCTTTGAAACGAAAGAGGCCGTTGGGTAAACGTGCAGGCTTAAGCAATTTGCCATCAAGTTTCAGCGCCATTTCACCGTCGCCCAATTCTTCAGCACTGGCTACAGGGGTGGTTTCAAGGAAGCTGTTGTATTGATAGGCCAGGTCGCCCTTGCGATGAGATACAGGGATTTTCTGGGTCAAACCAGCACCCAATGAATCTGTGCGTGCCACGATAACGCCATCTTCAATACCCAGTTCCATAAATGCATAACGAACAGCATTGATTTTGCTGAGGAAGTCTTCGTGAGGTACCGTAACTTTACCGTCCTGGTGACCGCACTGCTTGGCATCAGATACCTGGTTTTCAATTTGGATACAGCAGGCACCTGCTTCAATCATTTTTTTGGCCAACAGGTAGGTGGCTTCTTCATTACCAAAACCTGCGTCGATGTCTGCAACAATAGGCACAACGTGTGTTTCGAAATTATCAATTTTGCTGATGAGCTCAGCTTCTTTGGCTTTGTCACCGGCTGCGCGCGCTTTGTCCAGGTCGGTGAAAATATGGCGAAGTTCACGGGCATCGGCTTGTTTCAAGAAGGTATAGAGTTCTTCTATTAAATTGGCGACGGACGTTTTCTCGTGCATGGACTGATCAGGCAGAGGACCGAAGTCAGAACGCAGTGCGGCTACCATCCAACCTGAGAGGTAAAGATAACGTCTTTTTGTCGTACCGAAATGTTTTTTGATGGCGATAAGTTTTTGTTGGCCAATGAAGCCGTGCCAGCAACCAAGAGATTGGGTGTAATTAGCCGAATCAGCATCATAGGCAGCCATATCTGCGCGCATCACGGCAGCAGTGTGGCGAGCGATGTCTAAACCAGTTTTAAAACGGTTTTGCATACGCATACGCACAGCAGATTCAGCGTTAATCGCATTCCAGCTGTCGCCATGGGCGTCGCATAATGAAGACACTGCTTCAATATCTTTAAGGTATTGTGACATGATTGATCCTCGATGAGTAAAATGTGTTGCGTCAGCTAACAGGGCAAGGCCTAAGAAAAGTGTCCTGATTTGTCAGGTAATCTATAGGCTAGCAGAGCGGCGAGATCATACCGGTTTTAAGATAATTAACATAGTAAATGAATATTATACTTGGTATTCACAGTGTGAATTATTTAATCTATTTGAAGTGAGTAGTAACAATTTCAGCATCCCGCCTGCTTAGAAACCGCTTAGCTTTGCGCTGAAGATTGTAACCTCGTATAACAAAGGATTCTCAATCCTGAGTGCGAGGTTACATTTAGGGATAATCCTAAATTCTAAAAGCCGCGTGATTTACACGGAGTTTAGGCAAGTTTTGTCAGGATTCGAACGCGTTGTAAACACTGAATTATGAAGCCTGAAATGCCAAACAAACCCCAGCCCATGAGTACAAAACCGTAATGGATAGGTGCTGCAAATAATTCTTCGGCGTAAAAAAAGGTGTGGCCCCATTCGTTGTAGCCTAAATTTGGCATCATCAGAATAGGGGCAGAGGCAACAATAATCAGTGGAATTGATACCCGGTTTATGAATTGGGGCATACGAGTATGGATCCAAATGGTGGCCAAAATAATGCCCATGGCGCCGGCGGGAATCAGGCCATAAAACAATTGAATGTGGGTGGGGGTGAAATCGGTGTCACGAATAGTGACTTGATGCCAGGCCGCATCCGCTTCAGCAAAAAGTGACATGGCACATACAGCAAAAAAACTTACCGCCGCTATGATGGCGAAAATAAGGTGGTAATGACTGAGTTCTTGTTGTGGCGTGGTGTTTTCAAGCACATTTTTATCACGTGTAAACCATATAAGCGGAGCGCCAATCAGACCAATCAAGGGGATCAAAATTATCTGCGCCCAGAACCAGCTCATCCAGTAGGCTTGAAATTCCGGTTCAAAATAATCAAGACCCACAGTAAAAGAAAAAATATGGGCATAAGATTTATAGGCAAATATCACAAGGCCAAGTAAAGCGGCCAAACTCAGTGCTAGCCCAACAGGCACTTTGGGCGCGCCTTTTTCATCAACCGGGTATAAAATTTTCTGCAAGAGATTGTCTGGGATTTCGATTATTTTTTTATCACTGGTAATACTCATGCATTTTTCTCCATGTTATATAACGCGGTTTTTTAATCCTTCATGCGACTGTTCGGAATCGTCATCCGCGTTTTACGTTTTGTTATTATTGTTAAAACTTTATTCAGTATTTGTTCAAGTGACGATTTATTCAAGTATCACAGTGCTGTTTGTATTGATTTCAAAAAAATGTCACTTAATAACAAGACATATCAACGTGTATGCACAATGGGTGTTGGATAAATGTCAATTTAGTGTTCGATGGAGTGAAGAGGCTGTTTCTCCCGTTTGTTACTCAGCCCGCTCCAAATCCTCTTTAAACGCCTTGAAAAAACGTGCCGCTTCGCCACCGGTGACGGGGCGATGATCAAAACTTAAGGAAATCGGCATGATCTTATGAACTGCCGGTGCGCCATTTTCAGCCACCACGGAATCCCTGATAGCGCCTGCGCCAATAATGCACACCGTTGGAGGCACGACAATGGGGTTGGCATATTTGCCAACAATGGTGCCGTAGTTCGAAAGCGTAATGCCTGGATTGATCATTTCAGACGGGGGAATGGTGCGTGCTTTTACATCTGCCCGTAGGCGATCCAATCCTTTTCGTAGATCACTGATGTCCCGATTCCCGATGTTGCGTAATACCGGCACAAACAAACCATCAGGTGTATCGACGGCAATACCCAGATCAATTGTTTTTAAGGGACGCAAGGCCATGGCTTTGCCATCGTACCAGGCGTTTAAATAGGGCTCTACCTTACATGCCGTTGCAATAGCTCGAATGAGTCGCATGGTAGGATCGCTGGCTTTGGGCCAATTCTGTAAGTCGGCATCATCAAAAATGGTGACCTGCACAACTTCTTCGTTGGCCTTGGTCATGTTTTTGGCCATGGAGCGTCGTACGCCCCGTAGTTTTATTTGTTCGCCTTTTTCTTCGCGCAGCTGGAGCGCACGCTCAACATCATCGGCGGTGATCAGGCCGTGTCCACCACTGGCTTCTATCAGATCCAGATCAAGGTTCATACGTTTTGCCAACGCTCGCACGGAAGGAGAGCAGCGTTTGTTAGCTTGGGTGTGCCCATCACTGGCGCCGATAATAAAATAATCGTCATTAACGGGACTGGCTGCCTGCGTTTGCATTTTGCCTACCACTGTACCGCTGTCTTCTTGTTCTTCGCCGGCAAATTCAACCAAAGGTTCGCCGACGTGAATCATGTCACCCACGCCGCCAAAAAATGTTTGAATGATGCCGTCTTGCGGTGAGGGCACTTCGACGATGGCTTTGGCTGTTTCAACCGAAACCATCAGTTGATCCGCTTTGATGTGTTCGCCAGGTTTTACATGCCATTCGACGATTTCGGCTTCTTGTAAACCTTCTCCGAGGTCGGGTAATTTAAAATATTTCATATGCGATACCAGTTGGATTATTTGTAATGGAATGTTTCTTTGGCTGCGCTAACGATGTCATTCACCGAAGGCATGTAATAGTGCTCATTTCTGAAGTAGGGCATGATGGTGTCATATCCGCATACCCGCTTGATTGGTGCTTGCAGATCCATTAATGCTCTTTCAGCAATTTGCGCCGATATTTCAGCGCCGACACCACAGGTTTTGGCGGCCTCGTGAATAATGACACAACGACCGGTTTTTTTGACCGAAGAAAGAATCGTGTCCATATCAAGGGGTTTGATTGTTGTCACGTCAATCACTTCAGCACTGATACCTTGCTCGGCTAGATGTTTTGCCGCTTGCAGTGTTTCAACGATCATGGCACCCCAGCTAATCAGGGTAATGTCTTCACCGGGCCTCAGTGTGTAACAGACATCAAGTGGTAGTGCTTCACTATCGTCTACAACGATCTGTTTAGTGAGGCGATAAATACGGGTGGGCTCAAGAAAAATCACCGGATCCGGGTCGCGAATGGCGGCCAGAAGCAAACCATAAGCACGTTTGGGTGATGACGGAACCACAACACGTAATCCAGGCGTGTGCGCAAAAATCGCTTCGGTACTTTCGGAATGGTGTTCGGGGGCGTGAATGCCACCACCGTAAGGTATTCTGAGCACCAGTGGGCAGGTCAAACGACCACGGGTGCGATTGCGCATGCGGGCGGCGTGACAAAGGATGTGTTCGAGTGCAGCAAACATGAATCCCATAAATTGAATTTCGGCCACGGGACGCAAACCCTGACAGGCCATGCCCACACTGATACCCGCGATCAGTGTTTCGGCCAAGGGGGTGTCCATGACCCGGCGTAAGCCAAATTCAGCTTTTAAGCCATCGGTGGCGCGAAATACGCCGCCGTTAGTGCCCACATCTTCGCCCAGAATGACAACGTTTTCGTCTTTCCGCATTTCACAGGACAGCGCAAGATTGACCGCTTCAACCATGGTCATTTCGCGTGTATCGGGTTTATTCATGGTGTTTGTGCCCCGATTTGTTGATAAGTTGCTGACGCTGTTCATGCAGATTTTCGGGTAATTCCTGGTAAAGATAGTCAAACATGGCCTCAGGTGCTTCGGCTTGCGTGTTCAGATAGTCATCCACCGCCTGACTGATTTTTTGCTCACAGCGCTGGTAAAGCTGTTTTTCCTGTTCTTCGTCCCAGATTTGACGTTCATACAAAAAATTCCGGAAGCGTTTGATGGGCTCCATTTTCCAGCCATCTTTTACGGCATCTGGTGGTCGATAACGGGTGGCATCATCGGCAGTGGTATGATCGCTGAGTCGATAGGTGATGGCTTCAATCAAGGTAGGCCCTTTGCCTTCGTAGGCTCTTTTCAAGGCCTGTGTAACAGCATCATAGACAGCGATGATGTCACAACCATCGACCTGTTCGCTGTGAATGCCACCCGCGATACCTTTTTGGGCAAGCGTTTTGGCGGCTGTTTGCAAGTTTATGGGTACAGAGATGGCCCATTGGTTATTGTTAATGACAATCACCAATGGCAACTGCCAGGTGCCCGCAAGATTGACCGTTTCGGCAAAATCACCGCGTGATGTGGCGCCGTCTCCGGCCGTGGTCACAACGGCGCGTGTTTGATGCCGTAATTTAATGGCGCTGGCAACGCCGGCGGCATGGGTTATTTGGGTGGCAATGGGAACACAGCAGGGAAAATCCTCGCGTGCATTTTTGAAGTTATTGCCACGTTCGTCACCACCCCAGCAAAGCAAAATATCCTTGATGTCCACACCACGGATAATCTGTGTCGCCATGTCGCGGTAATAGGGAACAAAAACATCATTGCTGCGCATGGCAAAACCAATACCTACGCCAACAGCCTCCTGACCCAGAACAGAAGGATAGGTGCCCATTTTTCCGGTTCTTTGCAGGGCAATACACTTTTTGTCCAAAAGACGGGTCATCACCATGGCATCATAGAGCTTTAACAGAAGCGCCGTGTCTTCGGTAAAGTGGGGTAAGGTCGTCTGAGGTTTTCCTTCTTCGTTCAGGTATTGGTAATAGTGGATATTAAATTGAGCGCGCAACTCCGGTGAGCCGCGTTTTGATGTGTCGCCATGATCCATTATTCAGTGCTCCCTACAGCAAACTTAGCTTCCAGCGCGCGGTCAGTGGCTAGAAATTCTTCGGAATTTCTTTGAGTATAGGTGCTTTTAACGAGAGGACTGTATGAAGTTGCTCTGCGTGTAAACGTTGGCGCTAAGCCTGTGCAGGTGGTATCAGTTATTTACCTGGAAACCGGGAGGCTTGCTTGGAAGCAGGAAGGGATAAAACGTGGAGTATCACTCCTTGATGGTAAAAATCGCTTCAATCAAGGAGTGATCTTGGTCGTTTTTATTTCACTTCATCGGCAAGGATAAAGTCATTAAACAGATCCTTGTTTTCATAACGGAGGTCATGCGTTTGACCAGGAATCTTGATAGCGTCTTTGGTGATTTCAAGATCGCTTCCTTCCAGTACATTGTGGTCGAAATGATAAATCGGCCGCACGGTGTGTCGCATCGCTTCGGTTTCATAACGAGCCGCGTGTTCTTCTACTTGCACCGCACGTTTGTCGTATTGAAGAAGCGCTGCCGCCCCGTGTTTTTTCAATAACATTTTTTTAACGACATGAGGGGCCAGTACCAAGGCAGTGGCATTGTTACCACCAAATCCCTTGGAATTAAGGAAGGACATATCCATGCCCTCGGGACCTACTTCCGTGTGCGACTGCTCCAAACGCAGGTTGGATTTATGGACGTCATTGGCGACCTCATTCAGGGTAAAAATTCCCGGAACATAACCATATTTCCATGTGCCCAAGGCATAAGTGAGCTGGTCGCCTCCGGCGGTGGCCAAGGAATGTCCGACATAACATTTAATGGCGCTGATCAGCCAGTTGTTGATGCCGTAAGCTTTGGCAATCTCATTGAATACGTGAGATTCTGTCACTCGATTTTGCGGCGTGCCTGTGCCGTGTGCATGAATAAAACTACGCTGGTGCAGGGCTGTTTGACCGAGTAAACGTTCGCCTAGCGCTGCCGCTTTCCACATTGTCAGATAGTTACCAATACCCGGCGCCGAAATAGACTTTTTAAAGCCGTCAGCGTTCACAAATATGTCGGGCACTGCGCCATAAATATGCGCACCTAATTCCAGAGCAAGGGCATCGTCCATTAACACGAAGAACTGGGCAGATTCGGCCATGGTAAAACCACAGTTATAACCAAAAGGACGGCACGCACGTCGCCTATCCGGCCCCGTTGTTGATTTATCCAATTCACTGATTTGCTCATCGGTTGCCAGCGCCCCCATGGCCGCATAACCTTCAATAATTTCCGGTGTGACAGGCGCTTCTGCAGCACCGACAATGGCAACGCGTGAACGACCCGATTGAATGTCCCGAACAGCATTGATCAGGTTGTAATGAAAGGAAGCACAGGCACCCAGACTGGCACCGGTACTACCCGTGCTACCCAGAATATAGGCATTGATAAAATCAGCCGGCATATCGGCCAAACTGAGCGGTAATTGTTTGGAGGTTGCACGTTTACCGCGCATGGCCGCTTGTACATAACCGCTGCCGCCGTTTTCATCCATTTGGCCCATGGCGCTGCTGGCATACACAGACACTTGATCAGGGCGAACATGCTGCTGAATGGTCGTCCATTCAATGCCCACAGAGCGCAAGGCGTCGGAGCAACCAAAAACGGTCATTTGCAGACCACGGGGGTGGTTCCGCGATTGATACAGCTTGCCAATGTTCATGCCCGTGGGTAATTGTCCGGCTGTTGTTACATTGGTTGTAATCGTGTCAGGAAATAAAACGTCGATTTCATCCGGAATAATAACTTCACTGGTTTTGTCATCAATGGCGCGAACTTGCCAGTTGCTTGGGATAGTAAAGGGAAGATTACGTGTTTTAATCTGAAAGCAGCTGCTTTGACCCGGGTGACTGAGCTGAGCCCGTTGCTGAAAAGGGCGGGCGTCAGGGTTGTAGTGTTCGTCATTTATTTTGCGTAAAAAGGTGTTCTGTTTAATGTACGCGCCAAATTTCTCTTCGACGGCGTCTGGAGCAATTTTATTGCCATCGTTATCCAAATAGGCCCCGTTTTCGTAGCGAATAAGGCCCATCAAAGAAGCCAGGCCGACTACGGTATTTTCTCGTTCTGTTTTGCTTAGTTTGTCAGCAACAAGCCACTTGTAGCTGTTGTGGAATGAGGATCTCCCTGCGGCGTTTATTCCTCCGAAGCCTACGATCACTGGTAAGTGGGCCACTCATTGCTCCTTATAATGGCAAATAGCATTAGCTTATGGGCTTATAAAAGGGCTCACTGTAACCTCATTGGAATTGTCAGTCCAGCCATCTTTAATGGAGCTGAGCGGTGTGTTTTCTGATAATTAATCAGCGCAAGTTATTGAACGTGCATGGGACTGCTAAACTTGCTTGTAGGGTTCTACTTAACGCATAAAGAAGTACCAGTGTATGAAAAAAGTTATTGTTCTTGGAGCGGGAAAAATAGGAACGTCCATTGCCAAACTTTTAGCGCATAGTGGGGATTATCAAATCACCTTGGGGGATATCGATAAAAACGCACTGGATCGTTTGGGTAAGCAGTTTTCCGTAGTGACCAAAGTGATCAACGTGGCAGATAGCGCAAGTTTGACAAGTGAGTTAAAGCAGTATGATGCGGTGGTATCTGCCTGTTCATATCATTTGAATAACGGCATCGCCGAAGCAGCGCTTCACGCTGGAATCAGTTATTTTGACTTGACCGAAGATGTCGCCACGACGGAGTTTGTGCGCAAACTGGCAGCAAAAAGTAAACCAGGACAGATTTTCATGCCGCAATGCGGACTTGCGCCGGGTTTTATTGGTATTTTGGCGCAGAGCATGTTCCATAAATTTGAACGCGTTTCAAAGGTCAAAATGCGCGTTGGAGCGCTGCCCTTGTATCCCTCCAATATGATGATGTACAACCTGACCTGGTCAACCGATGGTCTGATTAATGAGTATTGCAATCCCTGTGAAGCGATTGTTGATGGTGAGCTGGTAAAAGTGCAGGCACTGGAAGGACTGGAGCGCTTTTCACTCGATGGTATCGATTATGAATCGTTTAACACATCGGGTGGTTTGGGAACCCTGTGTGAAACACTCAAGGGCAAGGTCTATTCGCTCGACTATAAAACGGTGCGCTATCAGGGTCACTGCTATTTAATGTCCTTTCTGACGCGCAGTTTAAAACTCAATCGTCGTCGCGCCTTGTTAAAAGAAATTCTTGAAGAAGCCGTACCCATTACCAAACAGGATGTTGTGCTGGTGTTCTGTGAAGTCGATGGCTGGCGTGAAGGTTTGTTTGAACAAGAAGCCGATGTCAGAAAAATATACAACTTGACACTTTTTGATGAACACTGGAGTTCGATTCAAATTACCACCGCCGCTTCTTTATGTACGATTCTGGATTTGAACTACGAGGGCAAGCTGCCCGCCACCGGTTTTGTCAAACAAGAAGATGTTAACTACGATGATTTTATTAACAACCGTTTTGGCCGGCATTACCAAACCTGATATTGGCCAGGTTTGGAGGTTGATTTCTCGCTCCGGTACAACGCGGTATTCAGGGAGTGGTTAAATACCTTTATAGCGTGTTGAAAGCTGAATTATAAAATCTTCTATAGCTGTTTGTGCGTTTTTACAGTCAGCGTCTGAGGGTTCGCAGTTTTTGCTGATGGCTATAAAACTTCCTGACGGCGAACCGGTGAAATAACCCACTAGTTGATAGAGCTTTACTTTAACAGGGCTGATGGCCTGATAGTGGTTTATTTTGTACCAATAATAAATCAGCTTTTTTTCCTTGTTATTGCTTGCAATCACACGCATAACAAGGCCTTTTTCAGCCAGATTAACATTGTTTTGCTCAATTATTTTCCAGGGTCGTGTGACAACTTTATTGTCACTTGAAACAAGCTCTGCGCCCTCGTGATCTGTTGCATAAAAATACAGGTGCACGCTGATATTATCTTGATTGTTCGAGTAGAGGGTATTGGCAAATGAACTTGGATTTTTGAACGTCGGATTCCAGTTGGGCGCAATTTCACTTTTCCGCCACGCGCTAACTGAGCTGGGTAAGGGTTCAAGCTGTATGTTGTTGTTATAAATTTCGGGTAAAAACGACAGCGCTTTGGTGAGCAACAGAATAAAAATAATACTTATTCCAACGGATATTTTTTTTCTTTTGCTTTCAGCAGGATAAACAGTGGATTGCTGCTCAATGTTTGTAGTTGTTTTAGCCTTATCAAAGCGGGCAAAAAACGGGGTCATTAAAAACAAAGGTGCCAGCGTTACACCAAAAACCAGCCAGCCGAACATTTCATGATCGCCGACGATGCTGCTTTGCATTTGTGTTTTATAGCCGATCAAAATAATCAGATAAACCCTGATCCAGTTGGCAAGAAGGGATAAAAACAAACCCCATAAAATAAACAGCGTTCTGGCAAAGAGTGTGTTGTAACTCAAATAACCATGCAAAATGGTTAAAGTCAGCGCGATCAGCATGTAACGCATACCGGCACAGCTATTGGCTATTTCAAAGGTGCCGTAAGGAATTTGCACATAGTTGCTGTAAATATGTGCCGTTAGACCGCTCAGATGAATAAAAAATTGCACGGCCTGAATTGTCAGGGCTTGTAAGGTTGGAACAGTAGCTTCATCCCAAAAAGGTATGGCTAGATAAATGAATAAAACCGGGAAGGCGAACAAGAGCGCATGACGCAAACCGGCGTAGGACGCGATGATGCACAGCACAATCATGGGTAACAACATTTCCTGCACGACGGCTATGCCAATTAGATTCGCTGCCAGCCATATCAGGCACAAAATAAATAAAGCAAGAAGAGGTAAAACTTTTGTCTGATCGCCTAACAGTTGAGCTTGTTTTTCTTGATGGATTTTTCGGGCGAGATAGAGGCAAATGGCCAACAATAAAAAACCATGATCATAACCACGGCCATAGTTGCTCCACATCTTAAACAGTGCGGCCCATGTGTCACTGAAGGCGTAAAAAAATGCCAGAATAATCGCCAGTGGCAGAGCCCTGTTTTTGAATATCTTAGACATGTATTAATTCACCGTGATTATTTGCCGAGCATGCTAATTAAGTTTAGGGAAGGTTTTTGACTATGTGAGGACCTAATACATTGCTAATAAATAGCGGGAGTTTTTGCCATACCCTAATAGCTAACTGGTATTTTGAACTGTTTGGATTGAGTGAAGGGAGTTCATTGTTGGCAAGAACCGGGTAGGACCAGTACAATTGTACCACCTTGCTTCCCCACTGTTTTTTAAACCGGTAGGTGGGCGCGTCTTTGCTCGAACGGCCAAAATCGAAAAACGTATATTTTTTTTGGATGGCAAATTGCAATACCTGCCAATAAAAAACCATGTTGGCATTTAAGTGATTGGCTGATTTAAGTGTCGAGGCCCAGGGAATTTCCAAAGTGTCCCGAAAGCCCAATAAAAATCCGCCAGAAACTGGCTTATTTTTATAGTACAGAAGAGCGAGCGTACTGTTATGGGGCATCTGCGTGAGCAGGGTCTGGAAAAATTGTTTTGCGTAAACGGGTGTGCCTAAATCACGCATATTGGTGCTGAATACCTGGTAAAAATCATTCAACAATTCTTCTTTGCCAAACTTGAATGTAAACAGGTGCTCTTCGCCCTTTTTAATTTGAGCTCGCACCTTGGTGCCTAAATTTTGCCAGAGTGTTTCACTGTTATCTGGCAATTCAAGAATCATACTGATTTTGTCGTTACGACAAGCAAACTCTTCTCTGTGTTTGCTCTCTCTGAGTTCAAAATAGTTGGCATGCTGTTGCTGAGCATCTTTGCTTGCTGCGTTAACAAGTGCTGTTTCGATTTCGTCGTTAATCGCAAGACAGCCGCCATAATTAAAATAAGGTAGTGAAGTGATATAAGAACCAAACAGGCGGCTTTGGGTGAACACGGTGGGTAATATCCCCACTACATTGTGTGCCTGGTCGAGCGCCATGTAATAGGCGGTATTATGGCCAAAGCTTTGCTCTACAATGTTTTTGAATTCATAACGGTGGTAAATACACGCCGTGTTTTGTTGCTCAACAAAGGCATTCCATTTGTGTTTATCATCACTGTTTGTGAGCTGCCGTATAACAAGGCCGCTGATGGGGCTATTATCTTTAGGCTGTGTGTGTGGAGTGAAGTGTGCAGGTAATGTATTGGCTTTGACAGCTGCCAATGAGGGATGCGTGTTTTTTATACGTGTCGAGGTTGTGCTGAGTTTTTTTATTTCATTGGTAAGAAACTGCATTTCCACGATCAAGTCATCGCAGGATAGCCCCGCTTTTTTGCACTCACCAATACGCCGTGATAACGCGCCTTTTTGGTCTTGCAATTGTTTGAGTTGCTCTTTGGGCAAACAATTTTGAGGAGTGTTGCTTGTGGGAATAGGGGGCATGCCAGATCGAGTCAGCTTGAACGGGCTTTAATACTACAGCGATAACAAACGAAACGCTATATTACAGGGAGTTTCGTATTTAAGTTATTGTGTTTATTAAGGTAACACAGAGGGGGAGAGTAGTAAAAATAACCAGGGGTTTTTGAGTAGAGACGAAAAAAGCGGGTTGTTTTAATAGTTAAAACAACCCGCCCGTTTTGTTAAAAGTGAATATTAGTTGGCTTTTTTACGACGAGCCAAACCAAGACTCACCAAACCCAAACCTAACAGGGCAACGGTGCCGGGTTCAGTTACGGGTTCAACTGATTCAACAATCAACACCAGGTCATTGTAGTCCCAGTCAGAATTAGGGATGGAAACATCTTCCCAAGCAAGAATGTATTCGTTCTTGCTCCA
>Ga0209841_1000107_pt1 | contig 19350 bp, 16 predicted proteins | sample GWRWT4_30Apr14_FD_187185 | JGI IMG/M metagenome (GOLD analysis project Ga0209841, IMG submission 187185) | Sand microcosm microbial communities from a hyporheic zone in Columbia River, Washington, USA - GW-RW T4_30-Apr-14 (SPAdes) (version 2) | ecosystem: Engineered > Artificial ecosystem > Sand...
GGCCACTTCGGCCGCCGTGCCTTGGGTGATGACGTGGCCGCCATGCACGCCCGCGCCCGGGCCCATGTCGATCACGTAGTCGGCAGCGCGGATCATGTCCTCGTCGTGCTCGACCACGATGACGCTGTTGCCCAGATTGCGCAGGTGCCGCAAGGTGCCGATCAGTCGGTCGTTGTCGCGCTGGTGCAGCCCGATGCTGGGCTCGTCCAGCACGTACATCACGCCGGTCAGGCCGGAGCCGATCTGGCTGGCCAGGCGGATGCGCTGGGCCTCGCCGCCGCTGAGGGTGTCGGAGCTGCGGTCCAAGCTCAGGTAGGTCAAGCCCACGTCATTCAAGAAGCGCAGGCGCGAGCGGATTTCGGTGACCACCTTGTCAGCAATCTCGGCCTTGGATCCGATCAGCTTCAAGCCTTCGAAGTAGCGTTGCGCTTCGGCCAGCGTGGCGTGGGCCACTTCATAAATGGCGCGCTTGTCATTGCTTTTGGCATCGTGCAGGAAGACGTGGCGGGCTTCGCGGCGCAAGCGCGTGCCGTGGCAATCGGGGCAGGCCTTGGGCTGCTGGTAGCGCGAGAGTTCTTCGCGCACGGCCGATGAATCGGTCTCTTTGAAGCGGCGCTCGAAGTTGCGCAGGATGCCTTCGAACGGATGGCTGCGTTTGACGCGGCGCTTCTTGCCTGCGGTGCCATCGGCTTCGTAGACGAACTCGATCTCTTCGTCGCCCGAGCCGTAAAGCAGCACTTGCTGCACGTTGGCGGGCAGCTCTTCAAACGGCTGATCGATGTCGACCTTGTAGTGCTTGCCCAGCGTCTCGATCATCGAGTAGGTGTAGGGGTTGCGGCGATCCCAACCCTTGATGGCACCGCTGCCCAAGCTCAGGCTGGGGAAGGCCACCACGCGCACAGGATCAAAGGCGATGACGTGCCCCAGGCCGTCGCACGTGGGGCAGGCGCCCACCGGCGAGTTGAACGAGAACAGGCGTGGCTCCAGCTCGGACAGCGAGTAGCTGCACACGGGGCAGGCGAACTTGGACGAGTACACGTGCTCGGTGCCGGTGTCCATCTCGTGCGCGATCGCGCGGCCATCGGCCAGGCGCATCGCGGCCTCGAAGCTTTCGGCCAGGCGCTGCGTCATGTCAGGCCGCACCTTCAGGCGGTCGACCACCACATCCACGTCGTGCTTCTCGTTCTTCTTCAGCTCGGGCAGGTCGGCGGCTTCGATCACCTTGCCGTCGATGCGGAAGCGCACATAGCCTTCGGACTGCATCTGCGCAAACAGATCTGTGTGCTCGCCTTTGCGGTCGCGCATGACCGGCGCCAGGATCATCAGCTTCGTGTCTTCGGGCATGGCCAGCACGGCGTCCACCATCTGGCTGACGCTTTGAGCGCGCAGGGGCAGGTCGTGGTCCGGGCAGAAGGGCGTGCCGGCGCGGGCATACAGCAGGCGCAGGTAGTCGTGGATCTCGGTCACCGTGCCCACGGTGGACCGCGGGTTGTGGCTGGTGGCTTTTTGCTCGATGCTGATGGCGGGCGACAGGCCCTCGATCACGTCCACATCGGGCTTGTCCATCAGTTGCAGGAACTGGCGGGCGTAGGCGCTCAGGCTTTCCACATAGCGGCGCTGGCCTTCGGCGTACAGGGTGTCAAACGCCAGGCTGGATTTGCCCGAGCCCGACAAGCCGGTGATCACCACCAGCTGGTGCCGGGGGATGTCCAGGTCGATGTTCTTGAGGTTGTGGGTGCGCGCCCCCCGCACCTGGATCAGCGGAACATTGGGGCGGACGGGCAAATCAGAACGGGAGGACATCGGACGCGGTGCAAGGCTGGGCAACCGAACATCATACGGCGCCTCAGCCTGCGGGTGTTACTTGCCCAGGTTCTTCAGGAAGAACGCTGTCTGCCGGCTGACCACCTGCTCGAACAGCGGCTGGGTATAAGGCGAAAAGTGATCCGCCCCTTTCAGCTCCAGGTACTCGCCATGCGGCAATTCCTTGACCATGTCGCGCACCCCCTGCACCGGAATCAGGCCATCCTTCTCAGCCGCGATCACCAACACTGGTGCACTGATGTTGGGCGCGCTCGACGCTGGCTTGAACCAGGGCAAGGTCATCAGGATTCGAGCCGCCACCTTGTTCTCGGTGTTCTCCTGGCCTGGGGCCACCAGCTTTCCATAGCCTTCCACGCACTCCGGGCAGACCAAGGCCGCGAAGCCATCCTTGGCCACGATGGGGATGTAGATGGGCTCTTGCTGATCACTGCGCAACAAGTCGCGCAGGCCGTCCCAGGCGGCCCGGGGCTGGTACTTCAAGGGATAGGTCAAGGCGCTTTGCAGACCATTGACGAAAGGCACCTGGGCGCTGACCGCCTTGACGACGCCCCGGCTTTGCGACGCCACCACCAAGACCTGGCCACCGCTGAAGGACGAGCCCCACAGGCCGATCCTGCTGCCATCGACATCGCCACGCAGGCGCAAGGCGTCGATCGCGGACAACCAGTCCTTGACGTGCTCCTGCCCATCGACCACCCGTCGCGGCTGCCCGCCGCTTTTGCCAAAGCCTCGGTAGTCAAAACGCACCACGGCAAACCCGGCCTTCACGAAACGTTCAGCGTAAGGCTGCAGGCCCCAATCCTTCAAGGCGCCAAAGCCATGGGCCATGAGGATGACGGGCGGCTTGTTCACGCCCTTGGGCAGCCACAACTCAGCGTCGCAGGTGGCCGTCTGGCAGGCAAAGCTGGCGTTGACCACACTGTAAGGCGCAGGCGCAGCGGCCTGGACGCGGGGCCCGAACGCCAGGACGGCAGCGGCAAGCAACACAGGGTGGCGCCAACGCTTGAAGATGGACTGCATGGTGGGGGTCTCCTCGGTACAAACCGGTTGAATCATCGTTATGAAAACTGTTTTTCACCAATTGGTACTGATTGGTACCAATTCGCCGCGAACCTTAACAAACGCTCAGCGGTACTGTCAAGTACCATGGGCGACAATGCACCCCTCATCCTCGCCCGACCCGGTTGACCACCGCGCGCGCCTCATCGACGCCCTGGCCGCCGCACTGGCCCACCAGTCCTACGCCGACACGACGATCGCGGACGTGGTGGCGCAGGCACATGTCTCCAAACGGACCTTCTACGAGCAGTTCAACAGCAAGGACGCATGCCTGGTCGCGCTGTGCGAGACCCTGAGCCAGCGCACCTTGGGCCTCATCGCCGAGGGCTTCGACCCAAGCGCCGACTGGGTCGAGCAACTGGGCCACGTCACCCGCGCCTACCTGGCCAGTCTGCAGGCGCAGCCGGCGCTGATCCGAACGCTCTTCATCGAACTCCTGGGCATCGGGCCCGCCGGCCTGGCCACGCGGCGCCAGATCCAGCAGCGCTTTGCCGGTTTCCTGCAGGTGCAGGTGGAACTGTCGCGGGCGAAGGAGCCAGGCAAGCGCCCCCTGTCGCCCGAGATGGCCATGGCCGTGGTGGGCGGCATCAACGAGCTGATCCTGCATGCGATCGAGCAAGATCAAGTTCACCAGCTCACCGAGCTGGCCCCCACCGTCATCGCCTTCGTGCAAGCGGTGCTCACGTCGCTGAACCCCACGCCAGACTGATCCCCCCATCAACCCACATCGGCGGTGCAGAGTGCTTCAATGGCACCAAGCTGATCGATCTCAATGCGCACACGGTCGCCCGGCTTCAGGAATTGGGGCGGCGTCATGCCTGCGCCCACGCCGCTGCAGGTGCCGGTGTAGATCACATCACCGGGCTCCAGCGTCATGGCCTGGCTCAGCACCGAGATCTGGTCCCAGATCTTGAAGATCATCAGGCTGGTGTTGCTGCTCTGGCGCAGTTCGCCATTGACCAGGCCACGCAGGTTCAAGGTGTGCGGGTCGGGCACCTCCTCAGCCGTGGTGAGCCAGGGGCCGAAAGGCGCGTGCGTGTCGAAGCCCTTGCCCAAAGTCCATTGCGAAGTGCGCTTTTGCCAATCGCGCACCGACACATCGTTGCCCACGCCATAGCCAAAGACAAAAGCCGGTGCCTGCTCCGGTGTGACGCGCTTGCAGCGCCGCCCGATGACGACGACCAGCTCGGCCTCGTAGTCGGTCATGGTGGACACGGATTCGGGGGGCAACACGATGGGATCGAAGGGGCCGTTGACTGCGGTGGTTGCCTTGCTGAACCAGACCTGGTGCTCGGGCGCCGTGCGCACCTCGCCGATGATCTTTTCGTTGATGTGATCGAGGTAGTTCAGGCCGATGCCCAGCACCTTGCCAGGGCGCGGCACGGGGGCCAGCAGGCGCACATGCTCGCGGCGCAGCTTCTCGGCAGTGATCGGGTTGTTCAGCAGCGCTTGCAAGGCCGGCTTGACGCTGTCCCAACGCGTGATCAGGTCCAGCATCGGATCGTGTGGCCGCAGCAGATCGGGCAGGGCACGCTGCACCGGCAAGATCCACTCTTCATGGACCAGGCCCACCTCCGGCTCGGCGCCGGTCTGGAACGTACAAACTTGCATGTTGGTTTCCTTATGAACAAGCGCGGGCCTTGGGTCAAGCCTCGCGCAGACAATCCACGATCTTCAGGCGCGCCGCCCGCCACGCGGGGATGAAACCGCCCAACAGCCCCATCGCCAAGGCAAACAACAGGCTGTGCACGGCAATCATCGGCGTCAGTCTGAACTGAAACGCCAGCTCTGAGAAGGTCTTGAAGTTGACGGTGGAAATGCTCACCGCTTGCATCAACGAGGCCGCGCCCAAGCCCATCACGCCGCCCACCAGCGACAGCAGCAAAGACTCGGCCAGGAAACTCCAGAGCACCGCAGTGCGCCTGAAACCCAAGGCGCGCAAGGTGCCGATCTCGCCCACGCGCGAGGCCACGGTGGCGAACATGGTGATCATGGCACCCACGATGGCGCCGATCGAAAAGATGATCGACAGCGACAGTCCCAGCAGGCGGATGAAGGTGGACAGCATCTCGGATTGCTCGGCGTAGAACTGGACCTCGGGCTTGGCCTCCAAGGTCAGGCGCGGGTCGTCTTCCAAAGCGGCGCGGGCCTTCTCGAACGTGCTGGGGTCGTTCAATTTGAAGATCACACTGGAATAGTTGGAGCGACGAAAGGCCTGCATCATCTGCTCGGTGTCACCCCAGATCTCGGAATCAAAACCGCTGCGGCTGGCGTCGAAGATGCCCACCACCAACCACTCTCGGCCCGCAAACTTCAAGCTCTCGCCCAGGCCCGCCCCCACGAAGCCCCTGGCCACCGACTGCCCCGCCACGATCTCGCTGGTGCCCGGCCGGAACATGCGGCCCTTGATGAAACGCACCTGCGGGCGCAGGGCCAGTCCGGTGGCCGAGGTGCCCCGCACCGTGATGTTGCTGGGCTTGCCCGAGCCACGTTTGGGCAAGGTGTTCAGCACCACCGGCTCTTTGGACACCAGCTTGCCGCCCTGCGCATTGTTCGCCACGCCCGCCAGCGATTCGATGATGGCCGCCTGCCCGCGCGACACGCTGGAGTTGATCTCGGCCCCCGCACCCTTGCGCAGCACCATCACGTTGTCTGGCTGCCCCGTGGCCACCAGCGTGGCCCGGATGCCCTCGCCCATCATCAGCACCGTGGCGAACACGTAGACCACCAGGGCCATGCCGCCCGCCGTCAACATGGTCGTCACCCGCCGCACCCACAGATTGCGTGCAATGTACGACAGCGGCAGCAGCTCAGGCCACATGACTCAAGCCCTGCACGATGTCGATCTGGGACATCTTCCAGGCCGGCCAGGCTGCGGCCACGCCGCCCACCACCACACACGCCAAGCCTTGCAAAACCAGCGTCTCGCTCGACACCTGGAACACCGGGAAGAAGCTGCCCACCGCGCCGCCAAACGCCTTGGCCAGCGGAAAGGTCAGCGCCATGCCAATGCCACCACCGATCAAGGCGATCAACAGGCTTTCACCCAACAGCAGCTTGCTGATGAAGCCCGGGGTGAAACCCAGCGCCTTCAGCGTGGCGTACTCGGCCAGGCGCTCGCGCGCGGTCATCGTCATGGTGTTGGCCATCACCGCCATGATGATCACGATGATGATGAAGCTGACCGCCTGCACCGCCACCAGGATGGCCTCGCTCATGGACACGAAGCTGAGCTGGAAGGCCTTCTCGGTCTCGCTCAAGGTTTCGGCCAGCGAGTTCTTGAACAGCGCGTCGATGTGCTGCGCCACCACCGGCGCCTGGTCCGCCTCGCGCAGGCCCACGATGTACACGCCCACGAAGTCCGCATTGCGGCCCGCCCGGGCACGGATGCTTTCGGCCAGGCGCTTCCAGTGGAAGAGCATCTGCTGCTCGTCCGTCGTGGCATCGATGCCATCGTAGATGCCACGGATGGTGAAGCGCCAATTGCCCGGGTAGATGGTGCCGCGCATGGCGATGGTGTCGCCCAACTTCCAGCCGTATTTGCGCGCCAGTTTGCGGCCCACGATGCAGCCCTGTCGATCGCGGAAGAAGGCCTGCCGATCATCTTCGCTGAGCACGAACTCGGGGTACAGCGCCAGGTAGGTGGGAGGGTCCACCGCGAACTGCGGGAAGAAGTTGCGCTCGGCGATGTAGACCCCGCCAAACCAGTTGGCCCAGGACACGCCCTTGACGCCCTCCACCGCCTTGATGCGGTCGGCGTAATTCAAGGGCAGCGGAAAGGTCAGCGAGATCGAGCTGCGCGTGACCAGGCGCGCGCTGGAGGAGGCATCCACGCCCGCATACCAGGCATCGACGATGGTGCGCAGCAGGCCAAAAGCGCCAATGGCCACCACCAGCCCCACCATCGTCAAGGCGGTGCGCAAGCGATGCCTGAAAGCATTCTTGAGCAACAGCCTGAAGATGAACATCAGCGTGCGGCGTTCAGCGCCTGCCTGGTGTCCTGCGCCACACGCCGCGCCGCGCTGGCGAAGTCATCGTCCGCGCTAGCGTACAGAACCGCCCTCGAACTGTTGACGATGATGGCGCCGGTGACCGTGCCATCGGCGGCCACGCGGCGCCCGGCCTTCACCGTGGCGGCCGCATCACCGCCTTGCGCGCCCACACCAGGGATCAGCAAAGGCAGCGTCGGCGCCAGTTCGCGCACGCGGGCGATCTCTTCGGGGAAGGTCGCGCCCACCACCAGGCCGACCTGGCCATTGGTGTTCCAAGGCCCTTGCGCCAACGCAGCCAGGTGTTCGTACAAACGCGGCTGGCCCGGCACATCGGCCAGGCGCTGGTTCTGCAGATCAGACCCGCCCGGGTTGGAGGTGCGGCACAGCAGGATCACGCCCTTGCCCGGATAGCGCAGGTAAGGCTCGACCGAATCGAAGCCCATGAAGGGCGACAAAGTGACGGCATCGGCCTGGTAGCGCTCGAAAGCCTCGCGGGCGTACTGCTCGGCGGTGCTGCCGATGTCACCACGTTTGGCGTCCAGGATGATCGGCACCTGCGGCGCGACGCGCTTGATGTGCGCCATCAGGCGCTCCAGCTGATCCTCGGCACGGTGCGCGGCGAAGTACGCGATCTGTGGCTTGAAGGCGCAGACCAGGTCCTTGGTGGCATCGACGATGGCGGCGCAAAAATCATAGATGCGCGCGGGCTGGTCTTTCCACGCTCCCGGGAAGCGCGAAGGCTCCGGGTCCAGCCCCACGCAGAGCATGGAGTCGTTGTGGCGCTGGGCGTGCTGGAGCTGGTCGGTGAAGTTCATACGCTGAACCGCTCAGACGCGCTTGGCCAGCTCAATCGCCTTGCCGATGTAGTTGCCCGGCGTCATGTCCAGCAAACGTTGCTTGTCGGCCTCTGGGATCTCCAGCGTCTGCACGAACTGCTGGATGGCTTCGCGCGTGATGGTCTTGCCGCGCGTCAGCTCCTTCAGGCGTTCATACGGGTTGGGCAAGGCATAGCGGCGCATCACCGTCTGAATGGGCTCGGCCAGCACTTCCCAGGCGCTGTCCAGGTCATCGGCCAAGGCTTGCGGGTTCACTTCCAGCTTGCCCAGGCCACGGGCCAGGCTGTCATAGGCCAGCACGGCATAGCCCAGGGCCACACCCATGTTGCGCAACACGGTGCTGTCGGTCAGGTCGCGCTGCCAGCGGCTGATGGGCAGCTTCTGGCTCAGGTGCGTCAGCATGGCATTGGCCAGGCCCAGGTTGCCTTCGGCGTTCTCAAAATCAATCGGGTTGACCTTGTGCGGCATGGTGCTGGAGCCGATCTCGCCTTCCTTGGTCCGCTGCTTGAAGTAACCCAGGCTGATGTAGCCCCACACGTCGCGCGACCAATCAATCAGGATGGTGTTGGTGCGCGTGACCGCGTCGAACAGCTCGGCCATGTAGTCGTGCGGCTCGATCTGGATGGTGTAGGGATTGAAGCTCAGGCCCAGTTGGTCTTCGATCACCTTCTGGCTGAAGCCTTCCCAGTCGATCTCGGGGTAGGCCGACAGGTGGGCGTTGTAGTTGCCCACGGCGCCGTTCATCTTGGCCAGCAGCTTGACGCTGGCGATGCGCTCGCGTGCGTTCACCAGGCGGGCCACCACATTGGCCACTTCCTTGCCCACCGTGGTGGGCGAAGCGGTCTGGCCATGTGTGCGGCTCAACATGGGTGTTTCCGCCAGGCTCACCGACAGCTTGCGCAGCGTGTCAATCAAGCCATCGATGGTGGGCAGCAACACCTGCTCGCGCGCCGCTTTGAGCATCAGGCCATGGCTGGTGTTGTTGATGTCCTCACTCGTGCAGGCAAAGTGCACGAACTCGCTGGCCTTCTCCAGATCGGGGTGACCGCCAAAGCGCGACTTGATCCAGTACTCCACCGCTTTCACATCGTGGTTGGTGGTCTTTTCGATGTCTTTGATGGCCTGAGCGTCGGCTTCGGAGAAGCGCACCGCCAGGCCACGCAGGTAGCCCCGGGCCGCCTCGTTCATGGGCTTGAGCTCGGGCAGGCCGGCGTCCGACAGAGCGATGAACCATTCAATCTCGACCTGCACGCGGCGGTGCATCAGGCCGAATTCAGACAGCAAAGGGCGCAGGGCGGCCACTTTGGGGGCGTAGCGGCCATCCAGGGGCGACAGGGCTGTGAGGGCAGAAAGGTTCATGGGTTTTTGCAAGTAGGCACCAGGAGAACCCGTGATTTTAGGCGCTCGCGCGGCGTTTGGGCGCCGCCCCTGCCTGGGCCTGCGCAAACGGCGTCCAATGCGCCTTCAGCACCTCGGTGTCCACCCGCGCCCACACCGTCAGGGCCTCGGTGCGCATGCGCCTTGAGGCCACCACCGCCCAGGGCCAGTAAAAGCCCAAGGTCAGCACCAGCAGCAAGGCATGCCGCAGCTGCAGCAGCACATAATCCTGCACCGACAAACGGCTGCGAAACCGCAATGAGCGATTGCCGGTCTTGTTCCACACCAGGTTCTGCAAACGGGCCTGCACATAGGGCACCACCGCCGCCAGCACCGCCGCCGACAACAAGGCCACCATGCTCGGCAACCAGGCGCCCGGCGCCGGTCCTCGCCACCACAGCAGCGCCCCCAACACCACCGCGCCCAGCCCCATGACCAAGCCGGAGACCAGCACCGACCAGGCCGCCGTGCGGGCCCACAGCATCACCATGGCCACGGGCGAGGCCTGCCACCACAGGCGCAAAGGCCCCAGCTCCAGGCGCCCCTGCCGGTAATGGAAGTAAGCCCACAAAAACAGTGGCACCCCCAGCACCCACAGCGCGATGACAAAGCCCAGGGCCACCCACCACATCGGGTGATGAAAGGTGGCCCCCGCCAGCGTCAACCAGGCCGCCACCAACACGCCCATCAAAGGCATCAACAATGCACCATAGACCGCCGTGAATTGCCCCTTGAAGCTCAAACGGCGCCCCGCCCAACTGGTGTGGGCCATGCGGTGCGTCAGACTGGTGTGCACGGCCAAAGGGGTCACTGCCAGGGCCATTGAAAACGCCAGCAACCCCGCCAGCGGCGACCCCAGGCAAGCGCCCACCACCCCCGCCACCAGGGCGAGCACCAGGCCATAACGGGGCAGGTGACTGGCAGGCGGTGCGTGGTAATCCAGCACATGGCCGGCCACCAGGGTGCGCCTCAAAAAATACCGTTGCGATCTGACCCGCGCCCAAGGCAGGTACAGCCCGAGGGTCAGCAAAGTCAGCAACAAGTTGACGATCCAGATGCGGGCATAGTCGGTCGCCCGGGCATTCAATGCCACCGGCAGTTTGACCACGGCGCCGCGCGGCAAGCGGGGGACTTCAGCGGGCGGCACGGCAGCGGCCCTGGGCGCGGAGGCCATGGCGCCCACATACGCGGCACGCATCTCGGACATCAGGTCCTCGGCCGCGTCAGACCCGATCGGCGGTGGCCAAACCAAGCCGACAGGTGCGCTGTTCGCCGGAGACGGCGCCGCCTGTGATGCCGGCGCCACATGCAGGGGCGGCAGGTCGGCCAGGCGGACCATGCGCGCAGATGAACGTACAGCAGAGTTGTTCATTTTCCGCCGCAAATGTAACAGTCTTATACAAAATCACCCTTGGTGGGTTCCCTCTGATGGGGTGATGCCGTTAAAGCATGAGCACGAACAGCGCCCGCAGCCCAAGCCTTCGTTAAAATCAACACGCATCCACACATCACGACACAGAATGAAACTGATCGGTTCACTGACTAGCCCGTTTGTCCGCAAGGTGCGCATCGTGCTGGCCGAGAAAAAACTCGACTACAAATTCGACGTGGAGGATGTGTGGGCGGAAGGCACCAGCATTTCCGACTCCAACCCCCTGGGCAAGGTGCCCTGCCTGGTCATGGAAGGTGGCGAAGCGGTGTTCGACTCGCGCGTCATCGTCGAGTACGTGGACACCCTGTCGCCCGTGGGCAAGCTGATCCCCCTGAGCGGGCGCGAGCGCGTGGAAGTGCGCACCTGGGAAGCCCTGGCCGATGGCGTGATGGATGCCGCCATCCTGGCTCGGCTGGAACAAACCTGGCCCGGCCGCACCGAAGCACAACGCTCACAAGCCTGGATCGACCGCCAGATGGCCAAGGTTCATGGTGGCCTCAAAGCGATGGGCCAAGGCCTGGGCGACCGTCCCTGGTGCACTGGCAACCACCACAGCCTAGCCGACATCTCGGCGGGCTGCGCGCTGGGCTATGTTGATTTCCGCTTCCCGCAAATCGACTGGCGCGACGACTACCCCAACCTGGGCAAGCTGTTCGACAAGCTCTCGCAGCGGCCCAGCTTCATCGACACGGCGCCGCCCAAGGCCTGATTTTCTTGTGCAGGCTCAGCCCACCGATTTGCTGAACGAATCGGCCCGGGCCTGGCGCCAGTAGTCTTCAAACACCGGCTGCGGCCAGGGCGCTTCGCCACGCTCCGCCGCCAACAACTCGCCAGGTTTGGCATAGGCCAGCAGATTGGCCAGGCGGCGCACCTCCGAACTCGACACCCGGCGCACGATGTGATCGGCGGTGATGTCGTTGGGGTGCTGCAAGCCAGCGGCCTGCACCAACTCCTTCAGCGCATACAAAGTGTTCATGTGCAGGTAGTACACCCGCTCGGCCTTGTCGGCCACCACCAGCGCGCGCTGGCGCAAAGGGTCTTGCGTGGTCACGCCCGTGGGGCATTCGCCGGTGTGGCAGCTTTGCGCCTGGATGCAGCCCAGCGCGAACATGAAGCCCCGCGCCGAATTGCACCAATCCGCGCCCAGCGCCATCATGCGGGCGATGTCAAAAGCGCTGATGACCTTGCCCGCGCAACCAATCTTGACGCGGTGCCGCTCGCCCATGCCCACCAGCGTGTTGTGGACCAGCAAGAGGCCTTCTTGCAAAGGCGCGCCCACATGGTCGGTGAACTCCAAAGGCGCGGCCCCGGTGCCCCCTTCAGCGCCATCCACCACGATGAAATCAGGCCAGAAGCCGGTTTCGCGCATGGCCTTGGCCAAGGCAAACCATTCCCACGGATGCCCGATGCAGAACTTGAAGCCCACCGGCTTGCCACCCGACAACTGCCGCAGCCGCTCGATGAACTGCATCATCTCGATCGGTGTGGAGAACTCGCTGTGGCTGGCCGGTGACACGCAGTCCACACCGATCGTCACGCCCCGCGCGGCCGCGATCTCACGCGTCACCTTCGGGCCGGGCAAGACGCCACCGTGCCCGGGCTTGGCACCCTGGCTCAGCTTCAATTCGATCAGCTTGACTTGAGGATCGCGCGCGCTGGCGGCGAACTTGTCCGCGTCAAAGTGACCGTCGTCCGTGCGGCAGCCAAAGTAGCCTGATCCGATCTCCCAGATCAGGTCGCCGCCCGCCTGACGGTGGTACTCGCTGATCGAGCCCTCACCCGTGTCGTGGGCAAAATTGCCTTTGCGCGCGCCCGCGTTCAGGGCCAGGATGGCGTTGGCGCTGAGGGCACCAAAGCTCATCGCCGAAATGTTGAAAATGCTAGCGCTGTAGGGCTGCTTGCACGAAGAGCCGCCTTGCCCGATCGTGATCCGGAAATCCTGCGAGGCGATGTGGCTGGGGGCGAGCGAGTGGCTCAACCACTCATAACCCGCCGCGCCCACGTCTTTTTGCGTGCCGAAGGGCCGCTTGTCCGGCTCGCCCTTGGAGCGTTGGTACACCAGTGAACGCTGCTGGCGCGAAAACGGCGCCGCCTCGCTGTCGCTCTCGATGAAGTACTGCCGGATCTCGGGGCGGATGAACTCCAGCAGGTAGCGCATGTGGCCCATGACCGGGTAGTTGCGCAGCACCGAGCGTTTGCTCTGCCGCACATCCTTGAAACCCAGCAGCACGAGCAGCAAACCCAGCACCACCATCCAGGCGCCCTGTCGGCTCTCCAACCACCACAGGGCGCCGGCCAAGGCCAGCAAGGCCGACATCACCCAGACGCCGTAGCGGATGGGCACATGCTTGTTCAAACGGATCAACCACACGGGCATTGCAAGCTCCTCGTCCAGGCGGACTTTTCACCATGGTAAAGAAGGAGTGGGCCGCCAGTTGCATCATCAGCACCACGAACAGCAGGCAGATCAGCTCATTTGCAGCCCCGGCCACCCTGGCTGTTTGGCGCTACACTGTGCGCCAAAGCGCCGATTTGTCCGGCTTGCGGGCGCTCAAGAAATACCGCTAAAGAGGGCGCTGGAACCCGGCCCCTGCTTCAATGCGCGGCCGGTTTTTTATTGACTGATTCACGTAGCGCCATGTCTTCCCTCGGGGTTGTGACCCCTGTCTCCCTGCACTTCGAAGCCCCCCTGCCCTTGCGCAGTGGGGCCGCCCTGCGCGACTACACCCTCATGGTCGAGACCTACGGGCAGCTCAATGCTGACCGCAGCAATGCCGTGCTGGTGTGCCACGCCCTCAACGCCTCGCACCACGTGGCCGGCCTGCACGCCGATGAGCATGGCAAGCCCATCCCCAAAAGCCAGGGCTGGTGGGACAACCTGATCGGGCCCGGCAAGCCGCTGGACACCCACAAGTTCTTCGTCATCTGCGTCAACAACCCGGGCTCGTGTTTCGGCTCGACCGGCCCCACGCATCTCAACCCCGACACGGGCCGCGTCTATGGCGCTGACTTCCCCGTGGTGACGGTGGAAGACTGGGTCGATGCGCAAGCCCGCGTGCTGGACCGGCTGGGCATTGAACAGCTGGCCGCCGTGCTGGGTGGCAGCCTGGGCGGCATGCAGGCCATGAGCTGGACGCTGCAGTACCCGCAACGCGTGCGCCACTGCATTGCCGTGGCCACAGCGCCCAACCTGTCGGCGCAAAACATCGCCTTCAATGAAGTGGCCCGCCGCGCCATCATCACCGACCCTGATTTCCATGGCGGCCACTTCTACGAGCACGGCGTGGTGCCCCGGCGCGGCCTGCGCGTGGCCCGCATGATCGGCCACATCACCTATTTGTCTGACGACGTGATGGACGAGAAGTTTGGCCGCAGCCTGGTGGGCCGAGAGCTTGGCGAGGAGCCCCGCTACAGCACGCAAGAGATCGAGTTCCAAGTCGAAAGCTACCTGCGCTACCAGGGCGACAAGTTCAGCGATTACTTCGACGCCAACACCTACCTGCTGATCACCCGCGCCCTGGATTACTTTGACCCCGCCCGCGCCTTTGGTGGCGACCTGGCCGCCGCCCTGGCCCAGGCCGTGGCCAAGTTCCTGGTCATCAGCTTCACCACCGACTGGCGCTTTGCCCCGGCCCGATCACGCGAGATCGTCAAAGCCCTGGTCGACAACCGCCACGACGTGAGCTACGCCGAGATTGACGCGCCCCACGGCCACGACGCCTTCCTGCTGGACGACGCCCGCTACCACAACGTGGTCTGGGCCTACTTTGACCGCATCCACCGCGAGATCAGCGGCCCTACCTTGAACATCGCGGCGCGAGGCCAGCCATGAGCGATCGAAGCATCCACGACGTCGTCGCCCAACTGGTGCCCCCCGGCTCGCGCGTGCTGGACCTGGGCTGTGGCAACGGCGCCCTGCTGGCCCACCTGCGCGACAGCCGCCACTGCACCGGCTATGGCATTGAACTGGACGACACCAAGGTGCACGAATGCGTGCAGCGCGGCGTCAACGTCATCCAGCGCAACCTGGAAGAAGGCCTGAGCCTGTTCGACGACAACAGCTTTGACATGGTGCTGCAGCTGGACACGCTGCAGAACCTGCGCAACACCGAAGCCATGCTGAGTGAAACCGCGCGAGTCGGGCGACAAGGCATCGTCGCCTTTCCCAACTTCGCGCACTGGCCGCACCGCCTGAGCGTGCTGCGCGGGCGCATGCCGGTGACCAAATCGCTGCCCTACCAGTGGTACGACACCCCGAACATCCGGGTGGCCACCTTTGCCGACTTCGAAGTGCTGGCCCGCAAGAGTGGCCTGCGCATCATCGAGTCTTTTGGCCTGACCGATGGCCAGGTGGTCAAAAGCTGGCCCAACCTGCGGGCCAGCACGGCGGTCTTCAAGTTCGACCGCGCTTGAGGGTGGGCTGAACCTCCTCAGAAGCGGTGGCGGATGCCCACGGCAAAGGTGTTGCCCTTCTTCCAGCCTGCCTGGTCTTCGTCGTCCAGCATGTACGCGGCGTAAACGTCGGTGCGCTTGGACAGGAAGTGATCGTAGGCCAGCGTGAAGATGCTGTGGTCCACATCGGGCGTGGTGCCGCCTTCAACCGCTGACTCCTTGCTTTGGCCGTAAGACACCAGCACCTTGCCCGCGCTGGTCACAGGCACCGAGGCCCCCACCTGGTAGAGCTTGGTGTCGATGCGGTCGGTGAGAGCGAAGCCCTCATTCTTGAACTGGCCGTATTGGCCGAACAACTTGACCACGCCGAAGTCATAGCTGGCGCCCAGCAAGGCGAAAGTCTGTTTTTGGCCAGAGGCCAGATCAGCCTTGGGCGCTTCAGCCGCCTTGACCGACTGGAAGCCAGCACCCATCGAGAATCCGCCAATCGTGTAGGTACCGCTCAACCCCACGCTGTTGCCTTCGCCGGTCGTGGCCGAGGTTTCGCCGGCCTGCCATTGCACGGCGCCGGTGAAACCCCCCAGGTTGGGCGTGGTGTACATCACCGAATTGCCCCAACCTGAGTCACCCTTGTCATTGCCCCAGGGACCACCATAGGTGAGCCTGATGGTTGGCGAGAAGCCGAAGGCACCACCCAGCGGGTTGAACGTCAAAGCCTGTTGGAACAGCAGGTTGTCCATGCGACCCAGGGTCACTTTGCCGAGATCGCTCGCCAACGCCACATTGGCATTGCGTGCCCAAAAGACGTCCGGCTTGGCGCCGGGGACGCGCCCCGAAGCACCAGTGTCACCACGGAAAAAGCTTTCCAGCGTGAACAGCGCTTTGAGCCCACTGCCCAGGTCTTCCGTCCCCTTGAAACCGAAATAGCTGGTCGTCATGGGGTTGGACGCCACTTGGGTGGTGCGGGGGTTGGCGGCGCTGCCGTTGTAAGAGTTCTGAAAGGAGCCGAAAGAGATGTCGAACAAGCCGTACATCGTCACACTGCTTTGTGCATGCGCGCCAAAGCAGGCACCCAGGGACAAGAGGATCGCGGGGGTGATTTTTTGCTGTGCAAAGGCCATGAATACTCCGAAATAATGGACCCAAAAAAGTGCCGCGCCAAATGCGCGCCCCTTTGATTTCGCAGATTCCATGCCCGAAATAACCTCCAAAGACACCGTAAAAACTCACCAGAAAGCCATTTTTGGCATCAGATGGGTGCAATTAGGCACCAAAAGCATCCAGACGAAAAAAAGCGCCCCGAAGGGCGCTTTGGCTTTAAATCGAAAAGGATCGATTAGAAAGCGTGTTTGATGCCAACCGCGAAGGTTTGACCAGATTCCAGGTTGGTTTGACCATTGTTCGAGAACACGGTGTAAACATCAGTGCGCTTTGACAGGAAGTAGTCATAGCCCAATGAGAAGACACGGTCTTTGGCAGTCACACCAGTCGCGGTAACCTTGTTCTTCAACTCGCCGTAAGAGGCCAAGATCGAACCCTTCTCTGTCACAGGCACAGACACGCCAACTTGATAGATCTTGTCCTTGTTTGCGAACGCTTGAGTGGTAGGCACAGTTGAAGCTTCTTGCTTAATGCCAGTGTAGGTAGCAAACAACTTCACAACACCAAAGTCATAGCTGCCAGACAGGTTCCAGATTTTTTCGTCTGCGCCATAAGTCGCAAATGCCGCACCAGTAGCAATAGCCGGGCTGTTAGTGGGGCCACCTTTGACGTAGACAGCAGCCAAGCTCAAGGGGCCTGCGTTATAGGCACCCATCAGCGAATAGCTGTTTTTTGCACCGGAAGCGGTGGATTCCTTCAAGGCAGCCTGACCCACGAAAGTGAAGCCCGACAGGTTGGGGCTTTCATAGGTGATCGAATTCACCCAGCCCGTGTCGAAACCGACGCCAGCGCCAGCGATGCTGGATGTCTGACCGATGTAGCTGTAGTGACGCATCGTTGGCGAGAATGCCATCGAGCTGCCAAATGGATTATAGGTGTAGCCGGCAGTGAAGAGTGGGTTGTCGTATTGACCAATAGCCACCTTACCGAAACCACCGCTCAAAGCGACGTTAGACGTGCGACTCCAAAACTGACCTGCATTGTTGCCAATGTTGGCACCCGTGTCATTGCCCACGAAAGTTTCGAGCGCGAACTCAGCCTTCAAGCCATTACCCAGATCCTCCGAACCAGAAAAACCAAGGAAGCTGGTCATCATGTTGCCGCTGTCAATCTTGGTCAGGCGGGTAGAGGTGTTTTGTGCGTGCGCGGTTTCAAACGAGCCAAACGACGCGTCCAACGAGCCATAAACCTTCACGTCAGCTTGAGCAGCGCCGACCAAAGCCATCAGGGCAGCAGCGGCCACCAAGTTCTTCTTTGCAAACATCAATTTCTCCTAGCAATGTGTGAAAAAGGGACTATTTGGGAACCCATCAAGCGGGTAAACCCATGCGTTGCATTGTGGGACTGAAAGTCATCCAATGGCATTGCAAGCAAGAAACGTGACAGGCTGCATCACGTTAAAACGGGTGTTACCGTTGCCAAACGACAACATTTACCCATATTAATGCAATTTATTCGGACATTCAGGACGCAAAAAAGCGCCCCGAAGGGCGCTTGAAACTCTGGTCTGACTTTGACGCGGATTAGAACGCGTGACGGACGCCAACGGCGAAGCTGGTTGTCGAGATCTTGTCGGCAGGCGTGATCGTGGTCAGGTTTTGCGACTGGCGCTCACCAATCACAGCCGCGTAGGCGCTGGTACGCTTCGACAGGTTGTGTTGATAACCCACGCTCAGATCACGGGTCTTGACCGAACCATTGGCAGCCTCAGTGGTGAATTTGGCATCGCCATAAGACACCAGCACGGAACCATCAGCGGTCACAGGAATGCCTGCACCGAGCTGAAAGCCACGGGTCTTGTCATCGGCCAACAATGCGCTCTTGCCATTGCTCTTGTCTTGCGCGTATTGGCCGTACAGCTTCACCACGCCGAAGTCATAGCTCGCACCCAGCAACCAGGCGCGGTCCTTGGAGGCAGGGCCCGTGGCAGTCAGCGCACCGTCGGTCGAGCGGACGTCGCCGTAGACAGCGGACAAGGCCAGGGGGCCAGCGGTGAAGTTGGCGCTGATGGCCGTGCCGCCACCTGCATAGTTCGTGGCCGTGGCTTTTTGGGTTTCACCCAGGCTGGCTTGTGCCGACAGGGTCAAACCACCCAGGTTTGGCGACGAGTAGGTGATGCTGTTGGCCCAGCTGGACGAATCGACGCCAATGGCGCGGAAGGTGGGCGAGAAGGTTTGCGATTCACCGAAGGGGTTGAACGCTTGGCCTTCCAGCTTGAACAGGTTTTCCTTGCGGCCCAGGTACAGGCCACCGAAATCACCGGCCAGACCGACGTAGGCGTTGCGGCTCCAGAAGGAGGACGAGCTGCTGGCACCCGTGTCCAGGTTCAACGCGTTTTCCAGCTTGAACAGCGCCTTTAGGCCACCGCCCAGGTCTTCCTGGCCCTTGAAGCCGATATAGCTTTGCGACAGGTCGTTGGAATCGACCTTGCCGGCGCCGGACTTCGCGAAGCCGACGCCGGGTGTGAAGGTGGCGGTTTCCTTACGGCCAACGGACACGTCCAGATTGCCGTACACGGTCACTTGGGCTTGGGCAGCCACGGCCAACAGGGTCAGGGCAGCAGCGGCCACGACATTTTTCTTAGCGAACATGAAATCTCCTAACATTGAATGAATCTTGCCTCAATGCACCAACAATGTGCATCAAGCTTGCGACAAAGGGAGTCGTCAGCCCTGATTCTTACGTGTGGTTGCGTGTAATCCCGCATAAACGCACCAATTTCACCCATCGGGGGGATGCGAACGGCTCAATTTGTTTCCAAAACGCAACAAATTGGTGCGGCCAAAACCAGATAGCGAGCCAAATCGGACAAATTCACCACCACCAACCTTCAAGGAATGGCCATGCAAACTTCCTGGTTTCGCGCCCTGCTGATCCTCATCGCCACCTTGGGCTTGGCGCCCGGGTAGCCACGGGCTTCGCGGGATCAAGCTGCCAGCACGGCCAGGATCTCGGCCCCGTAGGCCTCCAGCTTTTTGGCACCGACACCGCTGATGCCGCTCAACTCGCCCAGGGTTTGGGGCGCGATTCGGGCCATTTCAGCCAAGGTGGCGTCGTTGAAGACGATGTAGGCAGGCAGGTTGTGCTCGCGCGCCACCTCACTGCGCCAGGCCCTGAGTGACTGGAAGCGAATCAGCGCCTCGCCCACCAGGTCCTTGGGAGCCCCGGCGGCGGCTTTGCCACTCGATGATGAAGTGCGCGAGGTTTTGGCGCGCTTGGGCGCGTCGGCGGCTTCGGCGGCTTCGGCGGCTTCGCGCAGGATGAGTTGCACCTCGCC
>Ga0209841_1000108_pt1 | contig 19249 bp, 15 predicted proteins | sample GWRWT4_30Apr14_FD_187185 | JGI IMG/M metagenome (GOLD analysis project Ga0209841, IMG submission 187185) | Sand microcosm microbial communities from a hyporheic zone in Columbia River, Washington, USA - GW-RW T4_30-Apr-14 (SPAdes) (version 2) | ecosystem: Engineered > Artificial ecosystem > Sand...
TCATAATGCCGAGTTATTGGCCGAAACACTGATCAAGGCTGACCAGCACTATAAAAATGGACGCATGGACTCCGCGCAAGCGCTCTATAAAAAAGCTATTGAGCTCGACGAATATCAACCCTCTATTTATTACAAATTGGGTAATATTGCGGTCAAGCAAAACAAACTATTGGAAGCACAGCAGATGTATATCAAGTGTATTCAATTAAAACCCAATTATATTCAAGCGCACTACAATTTAAGTATTGTTTATTTGGCACTTGCCAAACCACATATAGATTATTTTGATGCTAACGCGAATAAAAACCAGATCGACCCTCGTCTTAGTGAACTTTCTACGATGATTGAGCCTTATTCGGAAAATTTACACTAGATCTGGTTTTGCAGAAACAGCATGATTCGAACCGTATTACAGAGTCAGAAAGGTGAGCGGTCTCCCAATAACGAGGATGCTGCACTGGTATTATCGGCACAAAACATTGTGGCTGTTGCTGATGGCGTGGGTGGTGGACCCGCAGGTGAAGATGCTTCCCGTTGGGCCTTGTGTAACATAGAGCGTTATTTAAGCTCCAGAGTCATTACTGAGAATGAAATTTTATCCGCGATTAAAATTGCCAATTCGAGCGTGATAGAAAAAGCGCAGAATACGCCTTTGCAAGGCATGGCAAGTACCCTGGTTTTGGCCTGGATTAAAACTAATGAAGTGATTTGTTTTAATGTGGGCGATAGTCGCATGTATTTGTTAAGACAACAAAAACTTGTACAGCTCTCTAATGATCACGTTGCTGCTGTTGCAAGGCAGGGACGCATTAAAAATTTTGTTACCAGAGCGATTGGTATTGCTGATGATCCGGATGCAGAAATTACACGTTCGGATTGGCAAGAAGGCGATGTATTGTTACTTATGAGTGATGGGATTTATGACAAATTGCCTCACGAACAGTTGGAGTCAATTTGCAATCAATCACAATTATCAATGTATGAAAAGACAAGCGCCATGATTAATCTTTCACTCAGGAATGGCAGTGCAGACGATAAAACGGTGATTATGGTTTTTTAAATGTGGTAATTTTTAGTGTGAGCTGGTTTAAGCTAATGATAAGAATAATTTGCCCAGATGTTTTTACCGATTTAGTCATTGACACACTCTTTGTGTCTGCAAAACTCGACAGAATAAAGATAATAAAAATTTCACCTACAGACAACACTCAATAAATTTATAGGCGCTGTCTTTTTCTTTTTTAACAGGTGGCTTATGAAAGGTATTCAGATTTTTTCCAGATTATTGAGTTCAACCAGGTGCCGGAATTTTTATCTTCAACTGTACCCAATGAAGGGCATTTTTTTTAATAGACATGGTCGATTCAGGCAACAAAAGGGTCAAGGCATGGTTGAAACACTTATCACCATGCCGATCTTATTGCTTATTGGCGCCGCATTATTGCAAGTCTATTTTATCTGGGAAACAAAACTTACCTTGAATCAAGCAACATTATTGGCCGCAAGAGCCGGTGCAGTGTCCAGCATCAATATTGATCAGATGAGAAACGAACTGGCAAAAGGACTGTTGCCTTTGCAGGCGCCCGATCTTGATGATCCGAGCTCAACGCCCGCAACAGTTTATGCCACGGCCTACATTAATGCTCAAACGACCGTTGTGAATGATGTTGTCTTAAGAATTGCCAACCCGACACTTGAGGCCTTTACGGATTTTGCTCCGCAGGCACTCATTGGAATTCCCAATGATCATTTACAGGCGCGATCAAACCTCCCTGTTCCGAATGGTGTCAGTGGGGTTTCAGTGCAAGATGCAAACTTGTTACGTATTCAGATTGCCTTTGGCATGAATCTGGATATTCCATTTATAGGACCGATTATTTTTTCTATTATTGATGCGTCCACCGACCCAAATGCGTGGTATAGACCCATAACGCTTGATCGCGGCTTGTTTCCCGTTTTGTCGGTGGCGACAGTCAGGATGCAGTCCAATCCGCAGTTAAACGATGGAAATAGAGCTTTTTTTATGAGCAGACTGCAAGTGCAGAATGCTATTTGATTCGATTAATAAAGGGTGAAAGCTGCGTAAGGCAGTCTTTGGCCGATTCAATACGCTCATGCGGGTTTGCCGCTAACATGCGAGCCAGCAATTCGGATAACGATAAATCGACCCACTGATGTAAAAAATTATTTTTAGGGCTTGTGGCATTGGCTGAGAACAGCATTTTTTCACGAGAGGTTTTCCCCTGATTCCATCGCTGACCTGTCACTAATTCATAGAATACGACGCCTGCCTGATACAAGTCACTTTGCTCTGCCCAGACTTCACCTCTTGCCTGCTCAGGGGTGACGTAAGAGGGTTTACCTAACCAATGATAGTTATGATCAGTCACTTTGCTTTTACGATACGCACAACCAAAATCAATCAGGTGTGCCTTATTGTCTATGCCGTAGATAATATTTTCTATGCTGATGTCACCATGAATTACAGTAGACATCTGGCTATGAAGATAATGGAGTTGTTCAAGCAACTGCCATAAAACATGGGGTGCACGCGCACTGATTTTTTCGCGCGGGTACAGCGTCTTGTTTCTGAGGTAATGAATTAAAGTAAAACCTTCGACAAAGGCATACGCAAGATAGTCCTGTCCTTCCAGCGTGCCCCGGCCCATGTAACTAGGTAAAAGAGGGTGAATAAAGTCGCTGACTATACTGATTTCGCGTTTGAATTGCGTTTTCACTTGATCATTCGCGTGCCACTTTGGGTGTATCCGTTTAATCAACAGCGCTTTGCTTGCAGTTTCGCCTGGTTCAATGCCGACGGGAATGCCTTTAAATACCTGACAAATCCCTCCTTCACCAAATGCCTGAAGTTTATATACACCTTTGGTTGTGTGTAATAGCATGCCCTCTATTACGGCAGTTTCCTTGATTGCAGGTGCTTCAGTCAGAGGCGTGGCATTATCGCTTGGGTCTTTTTTTGTTTCATTCTGAGGCTTGTCGTTTGAGACAACAGGAGTATGTCGTTTTAAAAAGCGGCGAATGTTTTTTGAAAAGTTAAACATTTTTTAGTCGATACTATTTAGTAGATACTAAGAGAAGTCTAAGAGGGATTATGCCCAGACAGCTTGTTCCATGCTAGCTTGGATTTGCATGCGTGCTCAAGAAATGGATTGTATCATCACTTTTTTGTTTATTGATTCAAGTAATACGCGGTGTTTAATCTGCTGTGAGCCTTGCGGTATTTTCCTGGACGTAACGTCAATTGACATTGGAATTAAAGGTGGAAGGAATGTGGGTGTTCTGTAGTGACTTGTGTCGAAACAATACACGGATGGCTCTGGGTTTGCTGTTAATTGTATGGATGAGTTGCACCTGGGCAGAGGATGTGCAGCCTTTTACTGTGGCGACCTATAACGCACATCTTTTTTTTGATGCTTACGACGACCCTAAAACCAGGGATATTGTGCTGAGTCAGCAGGCATTTGCGCGCAAGTTGCATCAACTTGCATTGTATGTGACGCAGGTGCTGCATTGCCCCGATGTACTGGCAGTGCAAGAAGTGGAAAACATGGCAACTTTGCAGCGTTTGGGTGACGCGGCTTGTCAAAAGGAGGGCGGTTATCGCGCCTTGCTGATTGAGGGAAATGACTTTGTGGGTATGGATGTTGGGTTTCTGGTGAAGCGGCGACTGATTATCCATTCACTCAGTCAACTCGCTGACAATGTGAGAATTTCCCAAAGCAAGCACGTGTTGTTTGATCATCCACCCTTGGTCCTGCAATTGAGCACACAAGCGCAGGGGCAAAAAATTGCGATGGTGCTTGTGCATAATCGTTCTTTTAAAGGGCTGGAAAATTCACGACAACATCAATTTGTAGAACGTAAACGCAGGCAACAAGCTCAATGGTTGGGTGATTGGGTCGCTCAGTGGCTGCAAAGTTATCCGGGAGGCAGTCTGATTGTATTAGGCGATTTTAATGCGGTGAATGAAAGTGAGTCTGTTCGTTTGATAAAAAATTCAACCGCGAGGCAAGGCGAACAGCGCCTGATTGATGTTGGTTTGAGCATTCCTGCTGCAGAGCGCTATTCCTACGTCTACAAACAAAAAAGACAAGCGCTGGATCATGTTTTAGTCAGCCTTGCGCTGGCACCGGCTGTACTTGAAGCTTATTACACGCGGGTCAATAGGTATCGGTCTACCGGGAGGGTTTACGACGCCCATCAATTCTCTGGTGTTTCGGATCATGATGGGCTTGTTGTGTCTTTTGACCGTGCCGCATGCTGCGACAGGGTGCGGTAATAAAAGCACCGTAACGACATGGATGAGTGGTTAAAGCATTAATTTTTGCTTATGCGCACTGCCAGGACATCACAATCGGCTCCGTGAAGAATAGAGTTGGAGGTAGAACCCAGCAATAAGCCCAAACCATGGCGACCATGATTGCCGACAACGATCAGGTCGCACTGTTTTTCCTTGGCAAATCGGCGTATTTCGGCCGTGTGGTGTCCAATGACAAGATGCTGATTGGCCTCACTGATGCCTAATTTGGCAGCAAAGTCCTTCATGCGCTTTTCAGTGTTTTTATTGATTTCTTCCTGAATTTGCTGCAACTGCATCAAAGTGGCGCCATAGGCCTCACCGCCATAGATAGAGTCAAGCGGCTCCATAGCGTGAATGAGCGATACGATGCATTTGTCGCTGGCTAATGCCAATGCTTTTTGAGCCACTTTTTCGCAGTCGTCACCAAAATCAGTCGCCACCAAGATGTGTTTATACAGTGACATAATGTCTCCTTTTTGCATGAAATGATGGATCAGTGACCGTCATTATCCAGACAAGTGCATGAAATGTCTAAGGCCGATTCTAATAAGTGCACTGGTTTATGTTACTCGTCAAATAAAATGACTGAACGAATGCTTTTACCCGCGTGCATTAAATCAAAAGCTGTATTGATGTCATGCAGTGGCATCGTGTGCGTGACCATTTCATCAACTTTGATCCGTCCTTGTAAATACTGCTCCACGTAATCAGGCAGTTGGCTGCGACCTTTAACACCACCAAAAGCACTGCCACGCCAGACACGTCCGGTGACAAGCTGGAAAGGGCGGGTGCGAATTTCTTCGCCACTGCCCGCCACACCAATGATAATCGACTCGCCCCAGCCTTTGTGACAGCACTCTAACGCTGAGCGCATGACGTCAACGTTGCCAATGCATTCAAAGGAATAATCGACGCCACCATCGGTTAATTCAATAATAATTTCCTGTATGGATGCGCTGTGATCACGGGGATTAATGCACTCTGTCGCACCCAGTAGTTTTGCCATGGCGAATTTTTCAGTATTGATATCAATGGCAATAATACGTTGAGCCTTTGCCATGACAGCGCCTTGAATCACACTCAGGCCAATACCACCCAAACCAAACACGGCTACGCTTGACCCTGCTTCTACTTTGGCTGTGTTTAGCACCGCGCCAATGCCCGTTGTAATACCGCAGCCCAATAAACAGACTTTATCAAGCGGTGCTGCCGGGTTGATTTTGGCCACAGCTATTTCAGGCAGCACCGTGTAATTGGAAAAGGTTGAAGTGCCCATGTAGTGATAAATAGTCTGTGAGCCACGTCTGAAACGCGAGCTGCCGTCGGGCATTAATCCTTTGCCCTGAGTGCTGCGAATGGCCTGGCATAAATTTGTTTTGCCAGACAGGCAAAATTTGCATCGTCCACATTCGGGTGTATACAGTGGAATGACGTGATCACCCACTTTAACGCTGCTTACATCGGGGCCGACTTCGACTACTACGCCTGCGCCTTCATGCCCCAGAATGGTGGGAAAGATACCTTCCGGATCGGCACCCGACAGGGTGTAAGCATCGGTATGGCACACGCCTGAGGCAGCAAGTTTTACCATCACTTCACCGGCTTTAGGTGACATTACGTCAACCTCGTCGATTTCGAGTGCTTTGCCCGGTGCAAGAGCAAGGGCGGCAATGGATTTCATGTTTATTTTTCCTCTGAAAACACCTGGTTCTGAGTGGCGCTGGAAACGTGTTGCCAGAGCGTATCACGTGCTTTTTTAAAACGTTGTTCAAGCGGGTCAGCCCCTTGCGCATCTGGAAGGCCGATCCATTGGGTTTCAATTTCAATGGCGAGCTCAGTGGGACTCAGTGTTTTCTCGGCTGAATTCTGTAAACCCTGTGCAAGTCTGTTCACCTGGTAGGCCATTCGTGCAGATTTATATTCCGGTGGCGATTCAATGCCGGCCGCAATTTCCATACGAATACATAACAATTCCTTGCCTTTTTGTACCTCATTAGGCGTAAGAGAGGGTAATGATTGTGAAAGCGCAATATAACGTTGGCTAAGAGGGGCAAGCCAGTCTTGCGGAAGCGTGGCTGTTTGCTGTTGCCAATGTGCCGACAGTGCATTGGTGTCAACGGGCCTGGCTGACGTTTCTTGTATGCCGAGCCATTGACCCAGCTGCCGCAAAGTCTGTAATTGATTTAAGGTGTGCTGTGCATGTGCGCGCTGCAGCTGTTGGTTAAATAATTTTTTGGCCTTATTAAAGCGCTTGCGCAGCGCATCGTCCTGATCACGGGGCAGCGGCGAGAGAGCCTCGAATTCTTTACTGAGCTTGACATCAAGTGTGTTGTTTTCGACAAGTTTTGCAGGGTCGGCATTTGCGCAGTCTTCCAGCTGCAGACACAGGCTTTGAGCGTGTTGTATTTTTATTTCCTGTGCGTGTTCCGCTTGACGTTTGGCTTGGGTGCGTCGTGCAAATACCGCATCACAGTGTGTACGAAACTGCTGCCATAAGGCTTCGTCGCCTTTTCGTGACAGTGTGTCAATGTTTTTCCATTGCGTCTGCAGGGCCTTGGTTTTTTCAATCGCTTCCGTTAGATCTGAATGTTCAAACAGCGCTTTTGCGGCCAGAATTAGCGTGTTTTTTTGTTCGCGACAACGGTTTTTTTCAGCGGTGATGCGTGTTTCAAGCTGGGCAATCAGGTCATTAAATTGCTGCTGAATTTCTTGCCCCTTCGCACGATCAACGAGTGAGTACAGTTTCCATTGTTCTTTAGCCGTCTGAACGATTTCTATCACAGCTTTCCAGTTGACGCGGGTCCAGTCATTCTCAGTGATAAACAGTTGCAATTGATCGCAAATCGTTTGTTTGGCGTCGAGATTTTTTTTGCGTAAGGCGCTTTGTTGTTGAAAATAGTCTTTACAGGGTTCATAGGCTTTGTCGGAGGCTTCTTTGAAACGTTGCCATAGAGCCTGCGCTTTTTTTCTATCTGAAGCACCACTGTGTTGCCAGTCTTCCTGGAGTTGTTTGATCTGTTTGGCTTTGTCATCTGGATCGCTGATGCTGTTGATGAGTAATTCCATTTTCTGGCACAGCTCTTCTTTTTTCTGGATGCTGGAAAAATCTTGCCAATCATTCATCTCTTTTAATGTCGTGCCGAGTTGTTTGAAACGCTGTAATAACGGTTCATTTTTTGACACTAAGGTTTGATTTTCTGGCTGGTTCAAGTCTTTGTACAGTTTATTGGCTGACTTCAGTGCGCCTTCTTCAAGTGCGTGTTTTAGTTGGTCGAGCTGTGTACTCAACGCATTGAGTTTTTGTTTGTTATCAATTTTCCCGCTTTGAAGTATTTTTTTTCGTTCCCCCAACACCGCCTGGACTTTGTTCAGCAAAGGGGGTGTTACAAGGCCTGCAGGCCAGTCGATAGCGTTAAGTGCCTCACGGAGCTTTTCAAAGGTGGTGATGTTTTTTTCATCCGCCAGCAGTTGGAGCAGATAATTTTCCTGGGCTTGCAGTTGCTGGCATGCAACTAAACCTTGTTCCAGCAATTGGCTGACTTGGGTATAACGTTGTTGTAATTGGGGTGGTGCTGGATGGGTATCAGTGGCTGTTTGCCAGCGAATATTTTGGGTTTTAATTAAGGCATTGATGACCGGAATATCGAGACCTTCGGTTTTAATAGTCTCATTAAAATTGGCCATGCCTTCTTCCAGCACACAACAGGCCATTACTTGTTCTTCCTGGGCATCGAGACGCTCCTGCTCCAGCGCTTCCCCCTTTTTCTCCTGCTCAATCAGCGTCACACAGGTATAACTTGCGTGCTGAAATCTTTCTTCCAGAGCCTGTGAGCGATAGCGCGTATCCAGCGCCGACCATTGTTTCTGGAGCAAAGCGAACTTTTGTGGATATTGGGGGAAATACGCTTTATGCGCCAGGTTCTCGATGCTGGCCACAAGATGCTGGCATAGATCCAGGTTTTGTTGGTGTTTGTTTGCCTCATCGGCCTGTGCCGTAAGACGTTCTTTGATGAGACGGTAGACGTTTTTATCGCGGTTACGGATTTGTTTACTGAGCTGCTGAAGTCCATCGGTAGTATGGATTTTTTCTGCGGCAGCGATACGAACGGCGGGCGCCTGGCTTTGTGTGACAATATCTGCCAGCACGGGTTCTGAATTAATCTGGTGCACGGCGGCCAGTTGGACTTTAACGTATAGACCGGTTTTTGCGACGGCATGCAGGATAAGTTCGTTCGTACAATTGTGTATGAATGCTGTTTGCGCGGTTTCACTGAGTGAGTTTGAGGGTGTTTGTGTTAAAACAGAGATAATCTTCTGAGCAACAAAAGGGTGGATATTTTTTTTATCGTTGTCATTTAGCAGCTGATTTAAAAAAACCAGGTCACTGATTTTACTGATAGCGGTTTGTGCCACACCGGAATCGTGGTCGTTAACCAGTTGCTGGAGTATTTTTTGTTGATCGGGATCTTGATTGTTGAGATTCGAAATGGCTTGTTTGCGTACCAGTGGGTCGGCGTGTTGCCATTTGGGTTTTAAAAATCGATTCAGTATCATCATGATTGAGTGTTTGCAATTAGATTAAAAGAGTAATAGTAAGTTTGATGAGGCTCTTTTCAAAAGGGCGTCATTTTCTCTTGTTACGGATGGTTACAGTTTTATTATGGTGCTCAATACAAGGCCATAGTTTAATCGGAGACTAAATTCCGCCTGTATTCTAATGAAAGTTTTTAACAAGAGCAGCCTGCTTGTTTTTATTTGGGTGTTATAGTTGATGCGAATACGGTTTGTTTACTGCGCCTATCCATTTTTAATGGCGCCGTTATTTCAGACTATTTGATGATATTTCATTGACATTAAAGTAAATGACAAGAAAAATAGACCGCAGTACTTTGACTGAATCCAAGGGTCAAAGCCAGTAATAACAACGCGTATGAATGTGAATTGAGCGGCATTTTGTTTTCCATTGAAGCTATTGACCGGATTCAATTTCAATGGATGATGTACCTAAATGAGATAAAAATAAAAGTATTTCAGTGTAAATATAAAAATAATTAACGGTACAACCCAATGAACCAACATATGATTCCTGCATCTGTATTGTCGGGTATATTTGATTTTGCCGTAAGCAAACAGATAAATATTGAAGACCTTCTTGAAGGCGCTGGTATTCATCCTTCAGTGATGGGTTCTAGCGATGAATTTCTGACGGTGGAGCAACTGGAATCCTTGCTGGGATACATCATTAAGGCATCCAATGATCCCGCGTTTGGCCTGCATTTTGGTGAAAATACCCGTTATAACAGTCGATCGTTAATCGTTGAGTTGCTTTATTCAGCACGCACCTTGCGTGAAGCACTTAGAGAACTGGTGAAATTTAAAGACTTGATAGCACCCAATGCACAGTTTCAGCTGAGTGTTGGTGATCGCCTGGCAGGGCTGTCATATATGCCGGGTGCAGCCCAGTTACGACAAAAACAAAGCGCATTTAATGAAATGGTGATCAGTCGCTTGTTCAGCATGTTTCGCTGGCTGACGGGAGGAAATTTTCCTTTGGTGGAAGTGCGTTTTACCCATGCCCCGCCTCATTATATTAATGAATACCGTCGTGTATTTCAGGTACCTGTGTATTTTGCTTGCGCAACCAATGAGTTGATCTTTAAAAAGGATGTGCTCGATTATCCTTTGTACGGCTCACTGCCCGATTTCCATGGCCGTATGGAAAGAATGGCTGAAGAACAACTAAATCGTTTGGCTTTGGGATTCAAAGTCACACGTCAGGTGACTGATTATCTGAATTCGAATATTGGTGGTGGCGCTATTGGCGTGGAGGACGTTGCATCACATCTCAATATGACTTCACGAACCTTGCAGCGAAAGTTAAAACAGGAAGGTATTTCTTTTGCCGAGCTCAGAGATCAGTTGCGCCACAAAATAGCCAAGAACCAGTTACGCAATTCAAGTATGAGCATGGGCATTTTGGCTAACCGACTGGGGTTTTCAGATGCTTCGACTTTTTATCATGCATTCAAACGCTGGGAAGGCGTTTCCCCTGGGGGATACCGCAAAAAATTTGTCAACGAAAAAGTGAGTCATGATTGAATCGTGCATATAAAGCCAAGGGCTTTAAATTGATTCAATCATGACTCAAGCTTGGTTATTTTCATGTGATAGGCGGCTTTTTATTGCACCCAGCGCATATATCCTGTCTCAAATGGATGAATCAGTTCAGGGTGATAGGGATACATACGAATAGCGTATTCTGTGCGCCCGGCATGATGGGGTTTCATTACTAAAGAATAAATAGCACCGCCTTCAGGTAACATTTTTTCATAACTGAAAAGCTCCGTTGTTTCATTGATTGTATTTTGACAGTCAGTCTCCAAATGAACGCATTCGACTCTAACATCGGCTGGGTTTAGATTGCCCAGATTTACCTCAACTTTGATAATGATGTAGTCGCCTTCATAAATGGTGACGCGTTCTTGGTCACGTCGAGCAAGGGTGGCATGGGGCCACTCACTCTGAACTTTCTTTTTCCATGCGCTTACATCGTGGGCAATGGCAAAATTGTTGGCGGAAAATAATTTTCCTTTCAGCGCTGCCGGTGAGTAATAACCATAGAGGTAATCCCTTAACATGCGTTGGGCATTAAAACGCGGCAGTATGGAGCTCATGGAGGCTTTAGAGCGTTCAATCCATTTTGATGAGTAACCACGACTATTGCGATCGAAATAACAGGGAATCACTTCATATTCGAGTATATCGAGTAGTTCATTGGCTTCTTCCAGGTTTTTGTATTCGGTCGTGTATTGTCCTTCATGGGGAGAAATTGCCCAGCCATTCTGGCCGTTATAACCTTCTCCCCACCAGCCGTCCAGTATGCTGAGATTGATAACACCATTGAGCGCTGCTTTTTCTCCTGAGGTGCCGCTGGCTTCAAGAGGATACTCGGGATTATTCAGCCAGACATCCACACCCGCAATTAATTTTCGAGCAATGGACAAATCATAGTTTTCTACCAGAATAATTTTTCCGACAAAGTCACGGGTATTGGACAGCTCATGAATTTTACGGATGAGACTTTGTCCTGGTTGATCGAGAGGATGTGCTTTTCCAGCGAAAATCAACACGATGGGTCGGTCTGGATTATTAAGAAGTCGTTTCAGCCGTTCCAGATCATGAAAAATCAGTGTGGCTCGTTTATAGGTGGCAAATCTGCGCGCAAAGCCAATGGTAAGTACATCGGTTTTCTGTGGACTCAGATGTCGCGTGACGCGCCGCAATTGGGTTTCGCTGCAGCCATTGCGCTGAAATTGTTTGGAGAGTCGTTCAATCACTGCTTCAAACATTTTGGATTTGAGTGATTGACGAATACTCCAGAAACTATGGTCAGCAATATCATAGATCTTTAGCCAGAATTCATTGTTCAATAGCTCGGAGCGCCAGCCTCCTCCATAAAGCAGATCAAAATAATTGATCCATTCACTGGCAAGAAAGGTGGGTACGTGAACGCCATTGGTCACATAACCCATGGGATTTTGAGCCGGTGGTATTTCAGGCCAAATATAACTTTCCATGCTTGAAGCCACACTTCCATGAATTCTGCTGACACCATTGTGAAAACGTGAAAGGCGCAAGGCAAACGCTGTCATGTTAAAACCATTGGTGTTAATAGGGCTTTGGCCCAGCGCCAGAAATTCATCTATGGGTAACTTAAGTTGCGCAATGTAGGCGCCCAGGTAATGGGCTACGAGCGAGCGATCAAAGATGTCGTGCCCGGCAGGCACCGGTGTATGCGTTGTAAAAACGGTATTGGCCGCAATACTTTCCAGACTGGCATAGGGATCCATGCCTGTAGCCACTAATTGCCGGCAGCGTTCAAGAAGTTGAAACGCAGCGTGTCCTTCATTGATGTGCCAAACCGTAGGTTTAATGCCCATTGCATTTAAAATACCGACGCCACCGACGCCTAACACGATTTCTTGTAAAAGACGGTTGGTAATGTCACCGCCATATAATTGGTGGGTGATGCGTCTATCGTCTGGATTGTTGCTTGGAATATCGGAATCAAGAAGATAAAGAGTAATGTGCCCGACTTTGGCTTTCCATGCCTTGAGTTTTAAAATGCGACCGGGGAGCTCTAGGTCAATCATTAAATAGTCGCCATCACTTTTTCTGACGGGCACAATGGGTAATTCGTTAAACCGGATTTCAATGCTTTGTGCGATCTGATTGCCCTGAGGGTCAATCATCTGGGTGAAGTATCCCTGGCGATAAAGCAAACCAACGGCGATAAAAGGAATGGCCATGTCGCTGGCCGCCTTGCAATGATCGCCAGCCAGTATGCCGAGTCCGCCAGAGTAAATGGGAAAACTTTCGTGTAGACCGTATTCTGCACAAAAATAGGCGACCAGATCGGTTTCAAGATCAAGATATTTAGAGACCTCGGCCTGATTTTTGTTTTGAAGATAACTTTCGTAAGCAGAAAGCACACGATGATAATCCTGTATATACACAGGATCTCGGGCGGCTTTTTCCAGATTCTCCTGTTTTATCCGACGCAAGAAAAGTTTTGGGTTATGTCCGGTCGAGTTCCATAAATTGGAGTCGAGACGAAAAAAGAGTGCGCGTACTTGCCTGTCCCAGCTGTAATAAAGATCAGCGGCTAATTCATTGAGTCTGCTGAGACTGTCTGGAATATTCGGTTGCACTTCTAATAAAAAACGTTTGCCATCCATAACAGCTCTCTTATTTAAAATAAATCAGGATACGAGAAGGCTAACCCCGTTAACGTTGAGACTCAACCTGTTTATGAGAAGGGAATACTATGTTTTCAATTCGCACAGGGAAAGATTTATTTTTGCAATCGTTATAATAAAACTTGAGCACCGTATGGATGGTTGGGAATGCGAGTAAGTCCCATGGAATATCCTCCTCATAAAAAAGTTGGGACTCAAGCGTTTCTAGGCCGGCACCAAACTGACCGTTCATGAGCATGCCACGATAAAAAATATAGACCTGATTGATATAGGGTAAATTAAACACCGTATAAAGTTCTGGATTAATGACTTTAGCTTCGGCTTCTTCCCAAGTTTCACGAAGAGCGCTTTCTTCAATAGTTTCACCGTTTTCCATGAAGCCTGCCGGCAGTGTCCAAAAGCCTTTGCGTGGACTGATGGCCCGTTTACACAGCAGGATTTTATCTTGATGCTCAACAAGACAGCCGGTAATGATTCGGGGATTTTGGTAGTGAATGGCATTACATTGGTCACAAATAAAGCGCGGCCTATTGTCGCCCTGGGGTATGCGATGCGAAACGGAGGAGCCGCAGTCACTACAGAATTTCATGAAATCATGGCCCTTGCATGCGATTGACAGACAGAAGAAACATCCGTTTCAGGAACGGACTTTAAGAATATAACGCAAAGAGGATAAAGGTAAATAAATAGAAGTGTTAGAGCAGAAGAATACGGTGGTTTTTGTCGAAAAGTGCTTGCCGGGTATTGAAGAGGGCGCGGTCTCATGAATACGCAGCGCCGGTGATATCTTGATCGTTTTGATTATTATCCAGGTGTTATCTGCCGGGGAATTTTAGTATTTTGCTGGCCGCATCAACATTAAAAGACTTGGCTCTTACGGCGTTTACAGCGGGTGTATTTCCTGTTGCTTCGTTAAGAGTAAGGCGCAGCTCTTCAAAGGAGTCGTGCATCATTTGCGAAATACGGATACACGCTGCCATGGGATTGGAGGCTTTGCGGCGTTCCATATCAATTTGAAACTGGATGCCACGCAGGCGGCGTCGGCTTGTTTCGGGTGCGCGTTCAATTAAGGCATTGCAAAGATTGGTGCGCAGGATTTCAAACTCTTCAGGATTGTTTTTGGCTAAAAGAACGAGATCATCAAAATCGGGCAGATAATTTGTCATGGTTGAGACCATCCTTATTAAAGACCTATGCGCGGCCACAGCTTAATTTGGGTGGGAAAAGCAGTTTCTTGCTCAAATTTCTTGAAATCCATTGCGCATATACTAATCTAATAAGTTTTGTTCTTTCAATCAGATCATTGTAACGCGGTAAAATGGTCTTGTTTTTTTGCACGCAGCAAAGAGCTTTCGATGTGCGGTCTTGGTTATATAGTCGTTTAAAGTCATAAACTTGTGTTATTTTTGCGAATAAATGCTTGCCATGGTGTTCCAGGCTGTTGGCTGTCATAGATAAAAATCCACAGAGTATGCGTTATGCTGTGCGCATTTATTTGGTCGCATGGGGCGTTCTTGATGAACGATTTGGTGGGACATTTCTTTGGCTTTGAATCGTTATGTTAAAACTTTTACGCGAAAGACTCAGTGGTCGTGAATATGAGCTGGTGAATCCTGACTTGCCCAAGTCGGCGGTTTTGGTGGCAGTCACGGACGTGTTCGCCGATCCGGAGGTTTTATTAACTCGTCGTGCTGGACATCTTTCAAGAAATCCCGGAGAAGTGTGTTTTCCGGGGGGTAAATGGGAAGAACACGATGAAAGTTTGTTAGTGACGGCCTTGCGTGAATCCCATGAGGAAGTCGGTTTGGCTCCCGAAATGGTTGAGGTGATTGGCCGGCTCAAACCTTTGGTTGCACGCACGGGGCTTAATGTGATGCCGTATGTTGGAATCATTGATGCCAACTTGCACTTGCAACCCACATCGGATGAACTCGACAGCGTGTTTAAAGTGCCATTGCAATACTTTATGGATCAACGCAATGTCACGCCCTTTTTGTATAAATTCAATGACACTGAACTGTCGTTTCCCAGTTTTGTTTATGAAGGCTACACAATTTGGGGGCTGACTGCGTACATAATCGTAGACATGGTTAATTCGGTGTACGATGCGGCCATTGAATTGCCGTTTAAATAAAAAATATTACGTGTTCAATAATAAAAATGAGGAGAGCTTTCATGCGTTATCGACTGGGTGAGCGACGGATAGAAATCAAAGGCGAGGATTATTTTATTGCCGACAATGCGATTGTCATTGGCTCGGTCGTTTTAGAAAACAATGCCAGTATCTGGTTTAATACGGTAGTGCGTGGTGATAACGATGTTATTACAATTGGAGAAAATTCCAATGTACAGGATCTTTCGGTATTGCATACAGATGTGGGTTATAAATTAACAATTGGCAAAGGTGTTACTGTCGGGCACAAAGTCATGCTGCACGGTTGCAGTATTGGCGATTACAGTCTGATTGGTATTAATTCGGTGATTTTGAATGGCGCTAAAATCGGGAAACATTGCCTGATTGGTGCCAATACGCTAATTCCGGAAGGTAAGGAAATTCCCGATGGTTCAATGGTGATTGGATCCCCTGGCAAAATTACCAAACAGTTAAGTGATCAGCAGAAAATGTTTCTGGAAATGAGTGCCATGCATTACGTCGAGAACTTTAAACGCTTTAAACGTGATCTGGTGCTTGACGAATAGGTGCTTGGAGCGCTTTATTATTCCTCAAAAGGTGGCATGGGGTGTTGTTGTGCCCATACCAGTACCCGCTCAATTTCTGCAAGCAGGATATCGACTTCGGTGGCAATTTCTCTGTGTTTATGTGGCGATCTGTGAATGAGTTTTTCGAGGGATTCTACCTGCGCGCGTAAGTAAGGTACGCCACAGTAGCGACTTGCGCCATGAAGGCTATGCACTGTTTCGAGCAATTGCTCGGTATTGTGCTGTTGCTCCACAATGCGTGCTTTGTCGCGGTGCAGCGAATCAATAAATTTATTAAACATGTCTTTGGCTAAATCTGCTTTGCCGCCCACCAGACGCAGACATTCTTTGGTATCGACCACGGGCGCTTCTTTTGGCAAAAGTGTGTTGTCATCCGGCTTTGGAGCAAGTGCTAATCGTTTATTGCCTGTCCATTTAACGATGATTTGATAGAGTTGTTTTTCATCCACCGGTTTGGTGATGCAGTCATCCATGCCTGCAGCCAGAAGTTGTAATTTTTCTTGTTTGGCTGCGTGCGCAGTTAGACCAATGATGGGAATGTGTTTGTCATTTGCTTCTTTGGCGCGAATTATTTGGGTAGCCTGCAAGCCATTCATGTCCGGCATACGGTAATCCATAAATATTAAATCAAATTCACTTTCTTCCAGGTGTTGAATAGCCTCTTTGCCCGATTCACATGCCGTGACATGCGCGCCTAGTTGACGCAGAAAAATACACAGTAATTGTAAATTGGTCGCCGTGTCGTCAACGGCAAGTATTCTGGGTGGTTTGGTGAATCGTTGTTGTGGACTTGTTCTGCCTTGTTCAGGGTAAACGTTTGAGCCGCGTTTTAGAAAACCTTGCAACGCAGAAAGGAGTTGTGCGTGTCCGGCAGGTTTGCCTAATACGACCGATGCACTTTTATCGAGCAGATGTTGCAGGGTGTTTTGTGCGTAGGCATGACTGAGAACAATGACACGGCAATTTAAGGCTTTTTCAATGTTTTCAATGGTTATGGGTATAATTGGATCGGCTTCTTCGCTGAAACTCAGCCCCATTATCACGGCATGGTAGGGCGTGTCATTGCTGATAGCGCTGCGAATGTATGCAGTCAGGTCATCTAATACGTCGAACTCGTCGAAGTAGATGTCCAGTTGTTGCAACTGCTGAGAAAGAGCGAGTCTGGATGACACATTTTTTTCGTACAAGGCTATACGCTTGTCATTAAAAACAGTTGTGCCGACGGCTTGCTCTCCCATGGGATCTTTTCGCACCTGAAAGGTAAACCAGAATGTCGCGCCCTGGTTGGATTCACTGATGCAGCCGATGTTGCCGCCCATTAATTCGGTAAGATGTTTGGATATCACCAGACCCAAACCGGTGCCATGGTGAGCATTGCCCATCCCGTTATGCAGTTGACTGAATGATTGGAAGAGGAGCTCCTGGTCTTTCTTGCTTAAACCCTGACCATTATCCGTAATACTGATTTTGATTAAATAAGCGGAATCGTTTTCGGATTCCAGCATGGTGCGCACCAATACATTGCCCTGATTGGAAAATTTGATCGCGTTATTGATCAGGTTGGTGATTATTTGTTTGATGCGCAGGGGGTCACCCACCATTTGGCTTGGTGTGTCTGAATAATACAGCGAAATAAGTTCGAGTTTTTTCTCTTCTGCAAAGGGGGCGAGCATATCAAGGACTTCTTCAATGGATTCCTGCAAATTGAAGGACACTTGATCTATTTCCAGTTTGCCGGCTTCAATTTTCGAGAAGTCCAGAATGTCATTAATAAGGGCCAAGAGGCCGTTGGCCGATTTTTGAATAATGACGGCTTGTTCGTACTGACGTGGTGTCAGATTGGACTTTGATAATAAGTGGGTAAAACCGATGATACCGTTAAGAGGCGTGCGGATTTCATGGCTCATTTTTGCCAGGAAATCGGACTTGCTTTGACTGGCTTTGAGCGCTTCTTTGCGCGCCAGATCCAGCTCAATGTTTTGTATTTCTATGGTTTCCAATGTTTCGTTGATATCGTCATTAGTTTGCTGCATGCTGCGATACAATTCTTCCTGATGCTGTTGCAGGGCGTAGCACATGGAGTTGAATTCCGCTTCGAGCAAACCCAAATCACCGGGACTGGTGACGCGCATCGACGTTTTAAAATTGCCGCTTTTTAAGGAAGAAAAGGCCTGACTGAACTTGTTTAAAATCATGTCGATCAGGTGGGCGCGTTGTAAAACTATGGCCAGATGCAGCAACCAGCTAATGAGTACAACGATCATCACCAGGGTAAAGGCTTGGTAACGTTTTACTGTGGTGGCGTAAGCAGGGATTTCAATTTCAATCCAGCCCCAGTTTTTTATCTGCGCCTGTTTTTTGGTTAATGTACTGACCGGGCTCAGAAGATCTTCTCTTAACGGGGTGTAAAAACGTATAGAATCACGGGTTTTTTCATAATGCGCCTGATCGAGCAGGGGTCTGTCCTTGGACAGGGGCTCGGACATCACGGGGCCGGCAGTAGCGACAAGGCTGCGTGAACTGTTGAAAATATTCACCGATCTTGCGGCGCTGTTGTTCAATATATAATAAGCAATGTCTTGAATGCTCTCTTCAGGGGCGCCATTGAGTGAAATCTGCACCAGATAACTGAAGTTGTTAAGCGTACTAAATCCCTGGTCAAGCTGGCTTTTGTTGAGATCGCTCAGGCGTAACCAAAGAAAACTGAAACCTAATACCGTGCTTAAAAGCAAGGTGGGTACAAGACTCAACAGAATATAGCGGTGGTGGGTGCTGAGCTTCTTTAATGAAAGCAGTTCTATCATGTATCACTGGTTCCGGTAATTAGAGTTTACAGGGTGACAAAATACCTCATGGAAGGGTATTTTCCTACGTGCTGATCTGACTGAGTGCTTGCATAACGCCCTGATTATTGTAAGTGTGGCAGTGAGGATGACATGTCTGTTTTCAGGGTGAAATGAAAAGGTAAAATGAGTGCCTATGAATTATCCAACGATTGAAGACTATATAGGTAATACGCCGCTGGTACGACTCCAACGTTTACCAGGGGCTACCACGAATACGCTGCTGGTCAAACTGGAGGGCAATAATCCCGCCGGTTCAGTCAAAGATCGCCCCGCTTTGCACATGATCAACATGGCTGAAATGCGGGGTGAGATCCGCAGAGGTGACGTCCTGATTGAGGCGACCAGTGGCAATACCGGCATTGCCCTTGCCATGGCGGCGGCTATTAAAGGCTATCGCATGGTTCTTATCATGCCGGATAACATGAGTGAGGAGCGCAAGGCTGCAATGGCGGCCTACGGTGCTGAACTGGTCCTGGTGAGCAAGGCCGAAGGCATGGAAGGCGCGCGTGATCTGGCTGATAGTATGCAAGCCCGTGGTGAAGGTGTGGTATTAAACCAGTTTTCCAATCCTGATAATCCGCTTGCGCACTATAAAACAACCG
>Ga0209841_1000109_pt1 | contig 19230 bp, 14 predicted proteins | sample GWRWT4_30Apr14_FD_187185 | JGI IMG/M metagenome (GOLD analysis project Ga0209841, IMG submission 187185) | Sand microcosm microbial communities from a hyporheic zone in Columbia River, Washington, USA - GW-RW T4_30-Apr-14 (SPAdes) (version 2) | ecosystem: Engineered > Artificial ecosystem > Sand...
CCCCGCCGGCAAGAAGGGCCAGGTCCTGACGGTTGAGTTCACGGTGATGGGCATCCCTTGCCTAGGCCTGAATGGGGGCCCGCAGTTCAAGCACGATGAGGCTTTCTCGTTCCAGGTGGCCACGGACGACCAGGCCGAAACCGACCGACTGTGGAACGCGATCGTCGGCAACGGCGGCCAGGAAAGCGAATGCGGCTGGTGCAAGGACAAGTGGGGCCTGTCGTGGCAGATCACGCCTCGCGTCCTGATGACCGCGATCACCCACCCTGACCGCGCCGCCGCCAAGCGCGCCTTCGACGCGATGATGACGATGGGCAAGATCGACATCGCCCAGATCGAAGCCGCGCTGCGCGGTTGAGCCTTCATGCCTCAAGGCGGCATCGATCTCAGGCGATGTCGAACCGGTCCAGGTTCATCACCTTGGTCCACGCGGCCACGAAGTCCTGAGCGAACTTCTGCCGCGAGTCAGCGCTGCCGTAGACCTCGGCGATGGCGCGCAAGTGCGCGTTCGAGCCAAAGATCAGGTCGACGCGCGTGGCCGTCCACTTCAAGTCGCCGGTCTTGCGATCGCGCCCTTCGAACGCCTCCTTGGCGCCTGAGACCGGCTTCCACTCTGTGCCCATGTCCAGCAGGTTGACGAAGTAGTCATTGCTCAGCAAGCCTGGCTTCTGGGTGAAGACGCCGTGCGGGGTCTGCCCCACATTGGCACCCAGCACGCGCAAGCCGCCGACCAGCACGATCATCTCTGGCGCCGTCAGCGTCAGCAGTTGCGCCTTGTCGATCAGCAAGGCTTCGGCCGGCACGGCATACCGCGCCTTTTGGTAGTTGCGAAAGCCATCGGCGATCGGCTCCAGCGGCACGAAGGACGGCACGTCGGTCTGATCTTGCGAGGCGTCCGTGCGGCCCGGTGTGAAAGGCACCGTCAACGCATGGCCAGCATCGCTGGCGGCCTTCTCCACACCTGCGCTGCCCGCCAGCACAATCAGGTCGGCCAGCGAAATCGCCTTGCCGCCAGTCTGCGCGGCATTGAAATCACCGCGGATGCCTTCCAGCACGGCCAGCACTTTGGCCAATTGCTCGGGCTGGTTGACGGCCCAGTCCTTCTGCGGCGCCAGACGGATGCGCGCGCCATTGGCCCCGCCCCGCTTGTCCGACCCACGGAAGGTGGACGCCGAAGCCCAGGCGGTGGCAACGAGCTGCGCCACCGTCAGGCCCGATGCCAACACCTTCTGCTTGAGCGCCGCGACATCCTGCGCATCAACCAAGGCGTGGTTCACGACCGGGATGGGGTCCTGCCAGATGAGCTCTTCGGCGGGCACTTCAGGGCCCAGGTAGCGGGCGCGCGGCCCCATGTCGCGGTGTGTGAGCTTGAACCAGGCCCGCGCGAAAGCATCGGCGAACTGATCGGGGTTCGCGAGGAAGCGCCGGGAGATCTTCTCGTAGCCCGGGTCCATGCGCAGCGACAGGTCGGTGGTGAGCATGGTGGGCGCCAGACGCTTGGCAGGGTCGTGCGCGTGGGGGATGGTGCCGGCGCCAGCGCCGTCCTTGGCCACCCACTGGTGGGCGCCTGCAGGGCTCTTGCTCAACTCCCACTCGAAGCCGAACAGATTCTCGAAGAAGTTGTTGCTCCACTTCGTGGGCGTGGTGGTCCAGGTGACTTCCAGGCCGCTGGTGATCGTGTCACCGCCCTTGCCGGTTCCAAAACTGTTCTTCCAGCCGAAACCCTGGTCTTCAATGCCGGCCGACTCGGGTTCGTCAGAGACATGAGAGGCGGGGCCAGCTCCGTGGGTCTTGCCAAAAGTGTGACCGCCCGCGATCAGCGCAACAGTCTCTTCATCGTCCATGGCCATGCGCGCAAAGGTGTCGCGGATGTCAGCAGCAGCGGCAAGTGGGTCAGGGTTGCCATCCGGGCCTTCCGGGTTGACGTAAATCAGGCCCATTTGCACGGCGGCCAGTGGATCCTCCAGGTTGCGCGTGTGCTTGTCGCCGTCGGCCTTGTCGTCGGACACGAGCACCCCACCCGCCTTCGCAACACCGTCCGAGCCATGGGCGTAACGCAGGTCACCGCCCAACCAGGTCGTCTCGCGGCCCCAATACACGTCTTGATCGGGCTCCCACACGTCTTCGCGGCCACCGGCAAAGCCGAAGGTCTTGAAACCCATGCTTTCCAAGGCCACGTTGCCGGTCAGGATCATCAGGTCCGCCCATGAAATCTTCTGGCCATACTTCTGCTTGATCGGCCAGATCAGTCGGCGGGCCTTGTCCAGGCTCACGTTGTCTGGCCAGCTGTTCAAGGGCGCGAAGCGTTGCTGGCCACGGCCAGCGCCCCCTCGGCCATCTCCGATGCGGTAGGTGCCAGCGCTGTGCCAGGCCATGCGGATGAACAGCGGGCCGTAATGCCCGAAGTCGGCTGGCCACCAATCTTGAGAATCGGTCATCAAGGCGGCCAGGTCTTTCTTGACGGCGGCCAGGTCAAGGCTCTTGAAAGCCTCGGCGTAATTGAAGCTCTGCCCCAAGGGGTCGGATTTGGCGGAGTGCTGATGGAGCAGGTCCACGCGCAATTGCTTGGGCCACCAGTCTTGATTGGTCGTGCCGGCGCCTGCAGCGTGGTTGAACGGGCACTTGGCCTCTGTCTTGTCGCTACCCATGTGAGCTCCTCTTTCTGGGGTTAGAAGGAGAGGAAATTCTCACGTAAAAACAGCGCTGGCGACACTAAAAAGACCTATCTCACCGATAGCGAGAGGGGCTGCTGGGCACCGCTCAGCCCTGAGGCAAACCGTGGCGGACACCCTCACCACGGTTCTTGTAGAAGCGCAAGATGGCCTGGGCTGAATCATCGACGAGCACCCTGCCCCACCACGCTGCGTACCAGTTGAAGTTGGTACTGACGCGGTAGTCAACCACGATGTCCAGCCGGGTGCCACCGGCCTCGGGCGTGAGTCGGTACGAGGTATCGACCAGGTCGAAGTACTTGCCGCCGATCAAGACATGGTCGTCCAGCGCGCCAGGCGGAAACGACTCGGGCTTGAAGGCGTAGGTCCAACGCACAAAGCGGTTCTCTTCCCAGGCCGTGATGGGCTCGTCAAAGCTGACGTTCTTGGCCCAGCGCAGCTTGCGGACCCGCTCGCCCTCTGGCGTGGTGTGGGTGATCGCCTCCAAGGGGTAGGGCACACCGATCATGTAGGCCAGGCCGCCCTTCATCTCCTCGGGCTGGATGCTCGTGGCGTGGTTGATCTCGCGCCAAATGGCCTCTGGCGTGGCGGCGATGTGTGTGGAGGCAGTGCTTTGTCGTATCTCTTGCGGCAGCGTCACATGAGTTTCCGCGTAGCCGGCCAGCAAGGGCAGCAACAGCAAGGTGTTCATGGTGCCTGGCTGAGGTTGCACGCGCTTGGCCAAGGCCCACCCGATCAGCCCCCCAATGGACGCCATCAGGCAAAAAATGGGCACCGCCATGGCAATGCAGATGCTGCCTTCGATGAGCAAGACGGCCGTGCCGGCGACGAAGCACAAGGTGGGCGCCCAAGGCCCCATCAACACAAAGCTCATCGTTGGGCTTTCCCGCCTGGCGGAGAGCACCGTGTAGATACCGATGAGCATGGGCACCAGCACCACGAACGAGGTGAGCATGGGGCCGCTGGCGCGGGCCTTGGTATCGGGGTCGTTCAGAAAAGGGGCGATGCCAAAGGCCAGCCGCATCAGCAAGCCGTACGCTGCACCCACGAAGAAAATCTTGACTCTGCTCATGGCTGTCTCCTGCCCTCGATCCATCGAGGCTCCCTGGCAAGGATGATAGGTCAGGACGCCGTGGCGGCGTCCTGACCCTGTCGGAGCAGGCAAGGTTTCAAGGCCAAGCGGGTTTCGTCGTCCGCCAGGCCTGTGGCGGGCAAGCCACTGGCTAGCTGCAATTTCAGCAAGGCGGCCTTGGTTCTCGGGCCGGGAACCCCATCGATCACACCTGGGTCATGACCAGCATTTTTCAAGCATTTTTGAACCGCTGCGATGTTCAGGGGCGGCACCACCGGCGGAACAGGCTTGACCTCGTCAACCTGCTTTTCTAGGCTGATGAGCTTGTGGTTCTTGCAGTCGTATTGGGCGAAAAACTTCTCGGGCTTCTCGGTCAACACCAGGATGGTGGCCTTGATCTGGTCATTGACGACATTCAAGCGGAAGTCCTGGATGGTCCACTGCGCCGACGAATACCCCGTGGCGGGTGGCGCGGCTTTCAGCAGGCTGGCGGTGCAGGAGTTGGGCGTGGCCAGCATGGCATCCCGAGCCACGGGAATGAAGAGCAACGCCAACCAGAAGAGCACCGCCAAAACGTAAGGCGCGGACAGCACGAATCGCTGGAAGCAGATGAAGCCTTGATCCTTCCGATGCGGGATGTAGCTTTGCCCGTCTTTGAAGCCAGTGGCCTCTTTCTCGGCAAAAACCTTGAGCAGCTCACCACTCACTGCCCACAGTTTTTTCAGGTTGCTGGAAAGGCTCAGTTCATAAACCATGAAAACCAGCGACAAGACCAAACCACATGCCCCAATGAGCATGGGTGCCATGGTGTTGTCGTCCCTGAAGAACTGCGAAACCAAGGCGGCTGTGGCCGTCAGGAAAAGCGGAAGCAGGACGTAGCGCGTGGCACCGTAGTACCGGATGCTCAAGCCCGTCTCTTTGTAGATCTCGACCGCATTGATGGTTGACATCACAGGCCCCGGTTGATCCTGGTTGGACATGTCCTCACTGCCCGGCTTGGTACCACTTGGCCAGCACGCCGCGCTCATCCTCGGTGATCCGAGTGGCATTGTTCATCGGCATGGCCCGCAACATCACCACCTGCTGGTAGATCTGCTGTTGGTGCTGCGTGATCAGTTCTGGAGTGTGCAACATCACGCCCTTGTTGGCCAGATCGGCGTTGTGGCACATCACGCAACGCTCCTGAACGATGCCACTGACCTGGGACAACAGCGGGTCCATCGGGGCCCTGGCCAGGGGGGCTGATGGCGCATCCGCCGGCTTGGCCACGGCGGCCCGCTGCGGTGCGGGCGCCAGCCAGATCACCACCCCCAGCAACACCGCGCAACCAGCCACGGCCCAGCCCCAGGGTGCCGGGGCACCCGCAACTTCGGTCTTGTGCCGCGCCACGAAGAAGTGACGGATCAATGCGCCGGCCAGCATCAACAGCACCAGGGCCACCCAGTTGTGCGCATGGCTGTAGATCCAGCTGTAGTGGTTGCTGAGCATGGCGATCAACACGGGCATCACGAAATAGGTGTTGTGCACGCTGCGTTGCTTGCCGCGCTGGCCATGCACCGGGTCCACCGGCTGGCCGGCCTTGATGGACTCGACCACAGTGCGCTGGCCAGGGATGATCCAGAAGAACACGTTGGCGCTCATGGTGGTGGCGATCATGGCGCCCACCAGCAGCAAGGCCGCCCGGCCCGCGAACAACTGCGATGCGGCCCACGCCGCGAACACCACCACGGCAAACACCATGGCCCCCACCACGGCAGTGCGCTCGGGCTTGCGGCCCACGGTGCGACAAATCAGGTCATAGATGAACCAGAAGCCTGCCAGGAAGCCCAACGCCGTGCCCACCGCGGCGGTGGGCGTCCAGTTGAACACCGACTTGTCGATCAAGAAGGTGCTCGCGTTGAACAGGTACAGCACCGTGAACAGCGCAAAGCCGGTCAGCCAGGTTGAATAACTTTCCCAATAGAACCAGTGCAGGTGCGCGGGCAAGGCCTTGGGCGCCCCCAGGTATTTCTGGGGGTTGTAAAAGCCGCCGCCATGCACGGCCCACAGCTCGCCACCCACACCCTTGTCTTTCAAGACCTGGTCGGGCGGGGGGGTCAGGCTGTTGTCCAGCCACACGAAGTAAAACGAAGAACCAACCCAGGCGATGGCCACGACCACGTGGGCCCATCGCAGCAAGAGGTTGGCCCAGTCCAGGGCGTAGTTCAGCCAGGGTGCCGCGTCTGCAAACATCGATCAACTGCCTCGGTAGGTGGAATACGCCCAGGGGCTGACCAGGAGCGGCACGTGGTAGTGCACGCTGCCATCGGCAATGCCGAAGTCCAGTGGCACCTGGCCCAGAAACGCGGGCTTGGGCAGATCCACACCCATGTGTCGAAAATAAGCCTCGACGTCGAACACGAGTCGGTAGCGACCCGGCACCAGGTCATGGCCCGACAGCAGCGGCGCGTCCAGGCGCCCATCGGCATTGGTGCGCGCTTGCTTGAGCAAGGCCCATTCGCCTTGCATCACGTACAGCGCCACAGACATGCCAGCGGCGGGTTGGCCATGAACGGTGTCCAGCACGTGGGTGGTCAGGCGCCCAGGCGGCGCGGAAGCAATGGTGGGGTTCAGGTCGGTCATGGATCTGGGTGTCCTGGCACAGCATGTGCCTTCAAAAGGGGCGATGCAAGTCGCGGGCCGGCCATGAAAGGTGCTCTTGGGCTTGCCGGCACCGCGCAAAACTGTATACACTTTAACCACGATGAGCGCTTCACGCAAGAACCCCCGACTGGCCAAGGTCGATGCAGACGCCCTTCCGACCGTGGGCCAGGCGTGCGTGGACGACGGCGAGTCCTCCAGCACCGAAGTCATCGTGGCTGCGGTGACGCGGGCCATCGTGGAACACCGCCTGCAGCCGGGCGCCAAGTTGGTCGAGCAAACCATCGGCGACCGCTTTGGTGTGTCGCGCACCATCGTGAGGCAGGCGCTGATCCGCCTGTCGCAGCTCAAGCTGGTGCGGCTGGAGCCTGCCCGTGGCGCCTTCGTGGCCAAGCCGTCGATCATTGAGGCACGCGAGGTTTTCGCCGTGCGCCGCATGGTCGAAAGCCAGATGCTGCGCGAGTTGGTCGACAAGGCCCGCCCGCTTGACATCAAACGGCTGAAGGCGCATTTGAAAGCCGAGCGCGATGCCGTGAGCCGCATCGACGTGGCCACGCGCACTAAGCTCTTGTTCGATTTTCACGTGCGCCTGGCCGAGGTTCTGGGCAACCACGTCCTGATCGAGCTGATCCAGGAGCTGGTGTCACGCTGCTCGCTGATCACCCTGATGTACCAGTCGTCCGACGACGCGGGTGCCTCCAATGCGGAGCACGTTGACATCCTGCGGGCCATCGAGGCGCGCGATGCCGACGAGGCCATCCGCTTGATGGACGAGCACCTGAACACCGTCGAACACCAATTGACCGAACACCCCCGCGTCCCCCAGCTCACGCTGGCCGATGCCCTGCGACCATGACATTGAACAGTGCCCCCTACCCGCGCGACCTGATCGGACACGGCCGCCAGCCACCCCACGCCCAATGGCCAGGCGGGGCCCGCATCGCCGTGCAGTTCGTGCTGAACTACGAAGAAGGCAGCGAGAACAGCGTGCTGCATGGTGACCCGGGCAGCGAGCAGTTCCTCAGCGAGATGTTCAACCCGCCCGCCTTCCCGGACCGGCACCTGAGCATGGAGTCGATCTACGAATACGGATCGCGCGTGGGCGTGTGGCGCCTGCTGCGCGAGTTCGAGCAACGCCAACTGCCGCTCACCGTGTTCGGCGTGGGCATGGCCCTGCAGCGCCACCCGGAGTTGACGCGGGCCTTTGTTGAACTGGGCCACGAGATCGCCTGCCACGGCTGGCGCTGGATCAGCTACCAGAACGTGGATGAAGCGACCGAGCGCGAGCACATGGCGCTGGGCATGCAGGCCATCGAGCAACTCACTGGCCAGCGTGCCCTGGGCTGGTACACCGGCCGCGACAGCCCCAACACGCACCGCCTGGTGGCCGACTACGGCGGCTTTGAATACGACAGCGACCACTACGGCGACGACCTGCCCTTCTGGATGCCCGTGACCAAAACCACTGGCGAAACCGTGTCGCAGTTGATCGTGCCCTACACGCTCGATGTGAACGACATGCGCTTCTGCCTGCCGCAAGGCTATTCGCAGGCCGACGATTTTTTCACCTACCTGCGCGACACCTTCGACGTGCTCTACGCCGAGGGCGATCCCAACGGCACCAACTCACCCAAGATGATGAGCGTGGGCATGCACTGCCGCCTGCTAGGCAGGCCAGGCCGCATCCGGGCACTGCAACGCTTTCTGGACCACATTGAAGCGCACGACAAGGTGTGGGTTTGCCGCCGCCTGGACATCGCGCGCCACTGGAAAGCGGTGCACCCATCATGAGCCTGACCCTGGACCAACTCAACCACGCCGACCAAGCGGGCTTCACCGCCTTGCTGGAGGGCGTCTACGAACACTCGCCCTGGATTGCCGAGCAGGCCTGGGCGCAGCGGCCCTTCCGGTCACTGCCCCATTTGAAATACGCCTTGGCCCAAGTGGTTCGCCAAGCACCGACAGAGGCGCAACTGGGACTGATCCGTGCCCACCCCGAGCTGGCAGGCAAGGCCGCAGTGGCCGGCCAACTCACGCTGGAATCCACCAACGAGCAAAGCAAAGCCGGGCTGACCCACTGCACGGCTGAAGAGTTCGCCCTGCTGCAACGGCTCAACCAGGACTACAACGCCCGCTTTGGCTGGCCTTTCATCATGGCCGTGCGCGGCCCGCGCGGCCAGGGCCTGAGCCGCCCAGCCATCATCGCCACCTTCCAGCGCCGCCTGGACAACCACCCGGACTTTGAACTGACCGAGTGCCTGCGCAACATCCACCGCATCGCCGAAATCCGCCTGAACGACAAGTTCGCCGTGAGCAATGCAGAGGGCGAGTTGGTGTGGGACTGGGCTGAGGCCTTGGCTCGGCACACAGAAGGCACCGGCGAGACCGCTGGCCAGTTGACGGTGACCTACCTGACCCCCGCCCACCAGGCCTGCGCCAAGGACCTGCAAACCTGGATGCACGACTGTGGCTTTGACGAAGTCAGCCAGGACGCCGTGGGCAATGTGGTGGGCCGCTACCAAGGCACCGACCCCAGCGCCAAGTGGCTGCTGACGGGATCCCACTTCGACACCGTTCGCAACGGCGGCAAGTACGACGGCCGCCTGGGCATTTTCGTGCCCATGGCCTGCGTTCGCCAGTTGCATCGACGCGGCCAACGCTTGCCCTTCGGCATCGAGGTGGTGGGCTTTGCCGAAGAGGAAGGCCAGCGCTACAAAGCCACCTTTTTGGGATCGGGCGCACTGACCGGCGACTTCCCTCCCGCCTGGCTGGACCTGCTTGACGCCGATGGCATCACCGTGCGCCAGGCCATGGTGGACGCTGGACTGCCGGGCAAACTGGACGCCATCAAGGCCCTCAAGCGTGACCCCAGCCATTACAAGGCCTTCGTCGAAGTGCACATTGAGCAAGGCCCCGTGCTGGACGAGATCGACATGCCATTGGGCGTGGTCACCTCCATCAACGGCAGCGCGCGCTACAGCGGCGAAGTGGTGGGCATGGCCAGCCACGCTGGCACCACGCCCATGGACCGCCGCAAGGACGCGGCTGCGGCCGTGGCCAAGTTGCTGCTCTACGTCGAGCGCCGGGCGGGTCTGGATCAGCAAAGCGCTCAGGGCCCCTCCGTCGGCACAGTCGGATTTCTGAACGTGCCGCAAGGCTCCATCAACGTGGTGCCCGGCCGCTGCCAGTTCACCGTGGACCTGCGCGCGCCCAACAACGAGCAACGTGACGCCCTGGCCAGCGATGTGGAGGGTGCGTTGCAAAGCATCTGCGCACGACGCGGTGTGCACTACAAACTGGAACGCACCATGACCGCCGCCGCCGCGCCCAGCGACCCGGTCTGGCAAGCCCGCTGGGCCCAGGCTGTTCAAGCCACCGGCTTGCCGGTCTACACCCTGCCCAGCGGCGCCGGCCACGATGCCATGAAGCTGCACCAGGTGATGCCGCAAGCCATGCTCTTTGTGCGGGGCGGCAACGCCGGCATCAGCCACAACCCACTCGAGACCATCACCAGCGACGACGCCCAACTGTGCGTGGACGCCTTCATGCACCTGCTGGAAAACCCATGACGAATTCATCCGCCTACCAGGCCCTGGACGCCTGGATCGACGCCCACTTCGACGAAGAAGTGCGCTTTCTTCAAGCGCTGGTGCAAGTGCCCACCGACACCCCGCCCGGCAACAATGCGCCCCACGCCGAACGCACAGCCGACCTGCTCCAAGGCTTTGGCTGGCAGGCAGAAAAACATGCCGTGCCCGAAGCCGAAGTGCGCGACTACGGCCTGACCAGCCTGACCAATCTGATCGTGCGCCGCCGCTTTGCCGAAGGCGGCCGCACCGTAGCCCTCAACGCCCACGGCGACGTGGTGCCCCCCGGCGAAGGCTGGACTCATGATCCCTATGGTGGAAAAGTGGTCGATGGCAAGCTGTACGGCCGCGCCAGCGCTGTCAGCAAAAGCGACTTCGCCACCTTTAGCTTTGCCCTGCGTGCGCTGGAAGCGCTGGCCACCCAGGCCGAAGCCCCCGCCATCCAAGGCGGGGTCGAACTTCACTTCACCTATGACGAGGAGTTTGGTGGCGAGATGGGCCCTGGCTGGCTGCTGCGCCAAGGCTTGACCAAACCTGACCTGCTGATCGCCGCAGGGTTCAGCTACGAGGTGGTCACCGCCCACAACGGCTGCCTGCAGATGGAAGTGACCGTGCACGGCCTGATGGCGCACGCGGCCATCCCGCACACCGGCATCGACGCCCTGCAAGGCGCGGTCGTGATCCTCAATGCCTTGTATGCGCAGAACACCCTCTACAAAGCGACCACGTCCAAGGTGCCGGGCATCACGCACCCCTACCTGAACGTGGGCCGCATTGAAGGCGGCACCAACACCAATGTCGTCCCCGGCAAAGTGGTGCTGAAGCTGGATCGCCGCATGATCCCGGAAGAAGACCCCGTGGCCGTGGAAGCCGACATCCGCCGCGTGATCGCCGAGGCCGCCGCCACCTTCCCGGGCATCACCGTGGACGTGAAGCGCCTGTTGTTGGCCAAGTCATTGCAGCCGCTGCCGGGCAACGCGCCTTTGGTGGAGGCCATCCAGAAGCACGGCCAAACCGTGTTCGGCCAGGCCATCCCAACGATGGGCACGCCCCTGTACACCGACGTGCGGCTGTACTGTGCCCAAGGCATTCCCGCCGTGATCTATGGCGCCGGGCCCCGCACCGTGTTCGAATCCAACGCCAAACGCGCCGACGAGCACCTGGTGCTGGAAGACCTGCGCAAGGCCACCAAGGTGGTCGCCAGGACTTTGCTGGACCTGCTGACCTGACCATGCCGTTTTAGACCAGCACAAGGTGCCTTGATGTTCAGTGAGTTGCAACCAACCGCCGTGTGGGCCCACTTCGCCACGCTGTGCCGCATCCCCCGCCAGTCCAAGCAGGAAGACGCATTGCGTGGCCACCTGCGCGATTGGGCCATCGGGCATGGTTTGGCCACGCAGGTCGATACCGCCGGCAACCTGATCATTCGCAAAGCAGCCAGCCCAGGCCGCGAGCACGTGCCCGGCATGGTGCTGCAAGGGCACCTGGACATGGTCTGCCAGAAGAACAGCGACTCCACGCACGACTTCTCGCGCGACCCGATCAAGGCGGTGCTTCGCGATGGCTTTCTGATCGCCGAGGACACCACGCTGGGGGCCGACAACGGCATGGGCGTGGCCATGATCCTGGCTGTGCTGGAAGACACCACCTTGACCCACGGCCCGATCGAAGCGCTGTTCACCGTGGATGAAGAGGCGGGCATGGGCGGCGCGCAAGGCTTGGCCAGCGGCGTGCTGCAAGGCCACGTGATGCTGAACCTGGACACCGAAGAATGGGGCGAGTTCTACCTGGGCTGCGCTGGCGGCATGGACGTGAACGTGTCCCGACCAGGTCAGGCCCAGCCGCTGCCCGGCGGCCACGAAACGTGGCAACTGGCCCTGCGCGGCCTGCGCGGCGGGCACTCGGGCGTGAACATCCATGAAGGGCGCGGCAACGCCATCAAATTGCTGGTGCGGGTGCTGCATGACCTGGCACGACGCCACCCCTTGTTGCTGTGTGAGCTGCGCGGCGGCACGGCCCGCAACGCCCTGCCCCGCGAAGCCTTTGCCACCGTGGCCCTGCCAGCGGGGCGCGGCGCAGAACTGGCCGATGAGCTGGTGCGTTGGCAAGACCTCTTGAGCCAGGAGCTGGCGGGCGTGGAGCCAGGCTTGCAACTCACCACACAGGCACAGGCCACCTTGGCCACACAGGTGCTGTCGGCCCAAGACCAGAGCGTCTGGCTGAACACCTTGCATGCCAGCCCCCACGGCGTGCGGCGCATGAGCCAACGCGTGCCCGGCGTGGTCGAAACCTCGAACAATCTCGGCATGGTGGACCTGAAGCCTGTGAGCGGCACCTGCAACTTCATGGTCCGCTCGCTGCTGGACAGCGGCAGCCAGGCGCTGGCCGACGAGATCATCAGCCTGTGGGCACTGTCCGGCACCGTGGCCGAATCGGCCGGTCAGTACCCCGGCTGGACACCCAACCCGGACTCGCCCTTGCTGAAGCTGTGCCAGCAGGTTTACCGCGATGAGTTCAAAGCCGAATCGGCCGTGCAGGTGATCCATGCCGGACTGGAATGCGGGATCATCGCGGCCAAGTACCCGGGCATGGACATCGTCTCTTTCGGGCCCACCATCCGGGGGGCGCACGCCCCCGGTGAATCGGTGGACGTGGCCTCGGTGGCGCGCACCTGGCAATTGCTGACGGCGATTCTGGCAGCGCACGCGTGAGGCCAGCTCGGCTGCAGTGCGCACGGTGCCTGCGCCCCGAAAGCACCTGCATTTGCCGCTGGGTCACCCCCACCCTGACGGGAGCAGAGGTATTGATCCTGCAGCACCCACTGGAGGTCCACCAGGCCAAGGGCAGCGCGCGCTTGCTGCACCTGAGCTTGCCAGGCAGCTGCCTGGTCACCGGCGAGGTTTTTGACCCGCTGGTGCTGCAAGGCCTTCTGGACACCGACCACCGCGTCAACCTGCTGCTTTACCCTGGCGAAGCCGATGAAGCACCGTCAGTCTCCTTGCCGACCGATCCCGGTCAGATCCGCCTGGTCGTGCTGGACGGCACTTGGCGAAAAAGCCGCAAGATGCTGCACCTGAACCCTGCCCTGCGTCAACTGCCTCGCCTGGCCTTGCAGGCGCCACTGCCCTCTCATTACCTGATCCGCAAAGCGCACCGCCCAGACCAGCTGTCCACGCTGGAAGCCACCTGCCTGGCGCTGCAGCAACTGCATGGTCCATCCGGCCAATTTGCCCCCTTGCTGGCGGCCTTTGATGGCTTCGTGGCCAGCCAGATGCGCTGAATCCAAACATGCCCCTGCGGGCTTGTGGTCTACTGCCTGGGTGGACAGTTGTGTTGGTGTTGTGCCCGTTGCCGCTTCGTCCACTGGCGGCCAGTGTTCAAGACATCCATGCCTCTGGATTCACGCCATGATCAACTTCGTGCCACGAAGCATCAATCCAAGAAAGATCTGGGACTTCAAACGCGCAGCCGCCCCACCGGTGCGCCAAGCCACCACGTGGAGTATCCGCAGCAGCCTGGCTTTGCTGGCCATGGCTTGCATCCTGCCTGGCGCCCTGATGTCCACCTACTTCATCGTGTCGGACTACCAGCAACAACGCGCGCGGGCCGCCCAAGAAGCCATTGCAACGGCCAGGGCAGCTGCCGCCAGCCTGGACCGTGACCTCGCCAGCATCGAATCTGGCCTGCATGTGCTGGCCACCTCCAGCTCACTGGACACCGATGACCTGACCACATTCCACCGTCAGGCCAAGCAGGCACTACCCTTCCAGAACATCACCAACTATGTGCTGATCGATGCCGAGGGGCGGCAACGGCTCAACACCCTGCGTCCGCCCGATGCTCCTTTGCCCGCCAAAGGCGGACCAGCCCAACTGCAAGACATCTTCAAGACGGGCCACACAGTCTTGACCGACTTGTTCATCGGCCCCGCCACAGGCAAGCCCATCCTGGCCATCGGTGTACCCGTTCAGCGGAACGGCAAGATCATCTACAGCCTCAATGCAGGGATCTTCCCGGACCGCGTGGCCACCGTCCTGAAAGCCCAAAGGCTGCCACCCAACTGGATCGGCGCGGTGCTGGACAGCCGTGGCATCTTGATCACACGAACCCAGGATGTGGCCCGTTTCCAGGGGCGGTCGGCCGTCCCTGACCTGGTCAGGATGGCCCGCACCCAGCGCGAAGGCGTGCTTGAAACAATGACACTGGAGGGCATTCCCGTGATCACGGCTTTCAGCCGATCCAGCACCTGGCACTGGACCGTGGCGGTCGGCGTGCCCAAGGCAGGCATGGATGCAGGCCTGAAAGAATCATTGATCATGCTGCTGATCGTGAACACACTCCTGTCGTTGGCCGCGATGTGGTTGGCATGGCGGCTGGCGCTGGCCAAGGTGGTTTACCCGGCACATCGCCTGCTGGCCCGCATGGGCAGCTTGTCGCGTGGCGTGGACCCTGGTCCGCCCTCCAATGGCATGGCCAGCCGCGAGTTCGTGGCGCTGGAGCAAGGCTTTTCAGAAATGGGCGAGCGCCTGCGCCAGCACGAACAGGAGCGTCGGGCCAAGGCCGCCGCCGAAGCCGCCAACCAGGCCAAAACCGATTTCCTGTCGCGCATGAGCCATGAGCTGCGCACGCCTCTGAATGCCGTGCTGGGCTTTGCGCAAGTGCTCAAGATGAACACGGCAGATCCACTCAGCACACGGCAGCTGGGCATGGTCAATCAGATTGAATCATCCGGACTGCACTTGCTGGAGATGATCTCCGACGTGCTGGACGTGTCGAAGATCGAAAGCGACGCGGTCGACTTGTTCATCGAGGACGTGGACGTGCGCACCCTCACGCGCGACTGCCAGCAGATGCTGGCCACGCAAGCCCGCGAGGCCGGCGTGCACCTGGACATCATCACGCAGGACGGCGTGGGGCAGGTGCGCGCGGACCGTACCCGGCTCAAGCAAGTGCTGCTGAACCTGCTCAGCAACGCTGTGAAGTACAACCGGCCTGGCGGCCAGGTCAGCCTGATCCTTCAAGCACACGACGGGCAATTGACCTTTCGGGTCAGGGACACCGGCTTGGGCATGAAGCGGGAGCAAGTTGAACACTTGTTTGAACCCTTCAACCGGCTGGGCCGCGAAAACACGTCCACACCCGGTACCGGCATTGGCTTGGTCATTTGCAAGCGGTTGCTGGAGTTGATGGGCAGCAGCTTGAGCGTGCGCACCATAGAGAAGGAAGGCAGCGAGTTCCAGTTCACACTGCCGACCACGGGCTCGGCCCAGCCGCAGAGCGCCTTGACCTCAACCACCCAGGACGCCAGCGCAAGCCAACGCAAGGTCTTGTGCGTGGAAGACCGCCAGACCAATCGCGACACCATGACTGCCATGCTGGCACTGCGCCCGCAGATCGATCTGGTCTTCGAGCACTCGGCACAGGCCGCCAAGGACCGCCTGGCGCGCGAGGCGTTTGACCTGGTGCTGCTGGACATGCAGTTGCCCGATGGGCATGGGCTGGATCTGCTGGCCTGGTTGAGCGAGGACCGACAGCACCCCCGGCCACCCGTGGTCATCGTGTCTGCAGACGTCAGCGCCGACACCAAGGTTCGTGCCGAACGGGCGGGTGCGCTGAGCTACCTTCACAAGCCCCTGGATTTGAAGCTGACCCTGGAAATGCTTGATTCCTTGCTGCACATTGACGCGGCGGGCAAGCAGCCCAGCTCCCACAAGCTTTGACGAACCGCCTCGTCCAATGGCGTGTGGGGTTCCTCGCCAATCACCGACCGCAACTTGCGGTTGTCCAGGCGCAAAGGCACTTGCCACAAATAGCGCATTTCGATGATCTCGCGCAGCAAGCTCACCAAAGGTGCGGCCAGGTAGATCAGCCACCACGGCAAGGCCTTGATCGGCAACTTGGGGTTGCCTGAAACCCGGCGGATCGACTCGGCCACCTCGATGCCGCGCGGTGTCCAATGCCCCGCAAAATGAAAGGTATCGAAAGCGGGCAAGCTTGACTGCACCTCGGCCAGGCGCACGATGGCCAAGGCTAGATCGGGCAGGTAGGCCCAGGCATGGCCCACCTCCGCGCTGCCGGGGAAAGTCACCGAACGCAAAGGCTGATTTGGCTTGACCATCATGGTGGAAAACCACGAGCTGGGCGCATGGCCACCAAAGAAGTCACCTGCCCGCACGACCAGTGATCGAACACCCTGTGCCTGTGCTGCCTGAGCCAGCATCTGCTCCATCTCCACCCGCACAGCACCTTTGCGCGTTTTGGGATGCTGGGGTGATTCTTCGTTGACCACAGGCCAGGCGTCAGGCCCGTGGTTGTAGACGTTGCCAGGGAAGATCAGGCGCGCACCACTGCGTCGAGCCGCTTCTATCGAATGGGCCAGCATGGGCAAGGCCAGCTCTCGCCAACGGGTGTATCGCGGCGGATTGGCACCGTGAAAAATGCAATCGACGCCTTGCGCAGCCTTGACCACGTCGGCTTGGTTCATGGCATCACCAACCCACCACTCAACGCCCTTCAAACCGGCTTGTGCAGGCTGCAGTTGCGCGGCGGCCGGCGGCTGGCGGGTCAAGGCCCGCACCTGCCAGCCCTGGGCCAGAAATGCCTGGGCCACCGCGCCACCAAGGCCACCCGTGGCACCAATCACCAAAACGGTTTGAGTCATCTGGATCACCTGTCGGCGGTTGCGATGACCTGGATGGTAGGCAGCCTCAATCTAAACGGCAATTGGCCATTAACGTTGATCTGATATACATTTTTGCATGAACAGCCAACACATCGACTGGAGCCTGTACCGCTCCTTCCTGGCCGTGATGCGCGAGGGCAGCTTGTCAGGGGCCGCGCGCGCTTTGGGCATGACGCAACCCAGCATCGGCCGGCACATGGACGCCCTGGAACACGCCCTGGGCGTGACCTTGTTCATCCGTGCCCAGGGCGGGCTCACGCCCACGCCCGTGGCCACCGAATTGCTGGACTCGGTCGAGACCATGGCCGCCGCCGTGCAGCAAGCCGCGCGCGTGGCCTCCGGGACGAAGGAAGAAGAGCGCGGCACCGTGCGCATCACCGCCAGCCAGATCATGGGGGGCGAGGTATTGCCCGCGCTGTTGACCCAGTACCGCGAACAACACCCCCAGGTCACCATTGAACTGGTACTCACCAACAAAAGTGAAGACCTGCTCAAGCGCGAGGCCGACATCGCCGTGCGCATGATCCGCCCCACCCAGCAGGCCTTGCTGGCCAAGCGCCTGGGCCGCGTCGACATTGGCATGTACGCCCATCAGGCCTACGTCAAAAAACACGGCCTGCCCAAGAGCCTGCCCGACCTGCGCCACCACACCCTGATCGGCTCAGACCGCGATCCCACCATCGCGGCGTTGGCCAAGCAAATTGGCCTGCCCGTGTCACGTGATGACTTTGCCTTTCGCACCGACAGCGATCTGGCGCAGCTGGCAGCGCTGCGGGCGGGCATGGGCATCGGCGGCTGTCAGATGGGGGTGGCCAGGCGCGAGCCTGCCCTGGTGCCCGTGCTGCCCGAGGTGATGGTGTTCAGCCTGGACATGTGGCTGGTGACGCATTCGGGCCTGAAATCCAACCAACGGGTGATGGGTTTGTTCCGCTTCCTGAGCGAGGCCCTGAGTCGCTATGCGCTGTCCAGCCTTCGGAGCTCTCCAGCTCATTGAGCTTGCCCTTGATCTTGTCGCGCAGCATTTCATAGATGGCTTCCGGATTGATCGCGGTGATCACCTCGCGCCCGCCGTTGACACTGATGAGCTGCGAGATCCAGCGGAAGCGGCCGCTCATGATGTCCGGCAGGCTCTTGATGGCCGCACCGTCAAACTCCAGCACCTCGTGCAGTTCATCCACCAGGAGGCCCAGCAGGCCATGGCGGCAGCGCGTGATGATGATCTGGCCGCTGAGGTCACCACGCGGCAGGTCAAAGAAGTCGTAGAGGCTGAGCACGGGCACAAAGCTGGTTTGGTTGTCCGCGTTCTGCAGAGGGATCACCCCCACGATCTGCCCTGCCCCCGAGCCCAGGCTGCGCAACGCCGACATCTCGCCCGCTTCCATCACCGATTCCACTGCGACCGCCAGGTAGCGGTCGTGCAGCAGCATGGTGGCGTACTCGTGGCCATCGCCCACCCGCGCTGGCGCCTGGATCTCCAGCGCAGGCATTCCATCGGCGGCCGCCAGTTCGGCCGACACCAAGGGCAACGCCACCAGGGCCAGCACATCGTTGTCGTAGTCGCCGCTGTTCTTGTACTCGCGGTAGCCCGACGACATCGTCACCCCCACCAGGTGCGGTTGGCCAAAGATCTGAGCCACCCTGGACGTGCCCGCGCCATGCGTCAGGTCCAGCATGTCCAGGTCCAAGGGCACCGTCTGACCGGCCTGGATGTCCGGGTGCGTGGAGGCAATCACATGGCCGGCCTTATCGCAGAACACGGCCCACACCCCCTCGCGTGCCGGCAAGGCGCCCTTGAGCATGTTCAGGAACTCGGTCTCACTGTCGAACACCACGCCGATGCCACCCACCACGGCAGCCTCGTCGTGCGGATGGCGGATCGCGGCTTGGTAGACATAGGTAGGCCGACCGCCATACATCGGGCTGGGTGCGAAGGGTGACACGCAGTAGTCTTGCGTCGAGTCCAGCGCGCCAACGTGGCTCAACAGCCGACCATCCAGCCGGTCGCCCACCACCGCCAAACCCGTCTTGTGCAGATCACTCGCGGCCAGGATGCGCCCATGCCGATCATGCACATACAGGCTGGCGTACACCGTGTAAAGGCCATTGATGTAGTCCAGGATGGCCGCGATGCGTTGCGCGCCGGCCTGGTCCACCTCGCCCTCCCCCAGGATCTCGCGGATCTCGGAGGACAGCGCCCACCAGCGGCAATCGTTGGCCCGCTCGTACAGGTTGCGGTCCATGATGTCGATCATCAGGTGCGAGGCAAACTGCAGGTCGTGCAGGCTGGAGGACACCACCGTGTGCGACAGATCCTGCATGGCGCGCGAGAACACGCTGCGCATGCGCTCTCCGGTTTCGCTGACCTGCTGCAACACCGCCTTGAGCTTGGCCAGCTCGGCCCCCTTGCCGCTGGACATGACCTGGCCACTCCACACCACCCGGCGCAAGGCCTTGTTGATCTGGCTGGCTTGGGTTTCGATGGCGCGCAGCTCCTCGCACAACATGCCTGCCCCGCCCACCACCACCTGCTCCGACACCCGCTGCTCTCGGAAGGCCGAGTCCACCGGCACCATCACG
>Ga0209841_1000110_pt1 | contig 19201 bp, 11 predicted proteins | sample GWRWT4_30Apr14_FD_187185 | JGI IMG/M metagenome (GOLD analysis project Ga0209841, IMG submission 187185) | Sand microcosm microbial communities from a hyporheic zone in Columbia River, Washington, USA - GW-RW T4_30-Apr-14 (SPAdes) (version 2) | ecosystem: Engineered > Artificial ecosystem > Sand...
GCAATGGCCTATCGCAATGGTCGCCGCCGGCTGAGATGCGCCCGCTGCCTCGCCGGGACATGACGACGCGCAAGGACTACGATGCCGTGCTCGCGGTCAACCGCCACACCATCACGCCTGCCCAGGTGCTGCTGCTGATTCCCTGGCGTGAGGATGAGGCCATTGTGCTGCGCCGCCGCTTGCCCGAGCTGGCCGCTGAAGGGGTGAAGCTCGCGCTGTATCTGGGTGGGCATGGTTCGGCGCTGGATGCCTTTGCCGCCGGCCCTTGGCAGGCCATGGTACTGGGTCAGGATTACGTCAGCCGTCTGCCGTCCGAACGTGCCGAGGAAGTGGTGGCGGCCCTGGCCGGTTTTGGCCCGCGTCTCGGCTGGCAGGTATTCTCCGAAGGCACGCCAGTCGGCATGACCTCACAAACCCTTTTTCTTGCAGGCATAAGTGCTTGCAGCGAAGACCTCATACAGTTTCCTTCAATGACGTGACCATTTGCGTCACTTTTTGCCCGGCCCCGAGAGTATTGTTGCGGTTTTTACTGATACGCTGTCAGCTCTTGGCGTATGACTGCTGCGGCATGGAGTGTGATGCCGTTCGCACTCGCCATGCGGCATACGCCTCCTGCCGTTTGTCCCGAGAATTGACCGGACAAGGCGCTGACACGGGATCGCTGGCCTGGAACTTGCTCATAGACTCGCGAGAGCCCCGTTTTTTTCGGGTTGACGAGCAGGTTTCGTCAAAAAATCACAAAAACTTTGAGGTTGATTCGCTCATGCGTGCACAACAATTTGCTGCTCTTGGTCTCCTGCTGCTGCCGTTGCTCGGTGCGGCAGCCCATGCCAAGCCTGAGCTTCAGATGAATATGGTGGCGGAAAAGGAAGTCACCGTGACCGAGGCCGGCAAGAAAGCCACCAAGCGGGTTCCCGCGCAGGTATCGGCGCCGGGTGACGTGCTGATCTACACCCTGAATTACAAGAATGTGGGTGATGAAAAGGCTACGGCAGTCAACGTAGATAATCCTCTGCCCGCCGGCATGCGCTACGTAGCCGAGTCGGCCAATGGCGCCAATACCCAGATCAGCTTCTCGGTGGATGGTGGCAAGACCTTTGCCAAGCCCGAGCAACTGGTGATTGAGAAAGTGAAGGCCGGCAAGAAAGAAAAAGCCCGCGCCGATGTGGTTGATTACACCAATATCCGCTGGCTGATTGGTGAAGTTCAGCCAGGTCAGGCCGGGCAGTTGGGATTCCGCACCGTTGTTGAATAAGCGGCGCCGGACGTAATAACGCGCCGCAAGGCGCGTCTTCAGAAGTTCAGTTCTACATCCAGGATGGATACGGTTTTCGACGAGAGCCCGCTCTCGTCGCGGGTTTTTGCGCACTAAAAAGCGTCGATCCGGCAAACCAGAGCGTGTTTTGGTCTTTGTATCGTGAAGACCGGCAGTAAACCCGGCGTTGTAAAACGGGCGCCAGAAAAAGTAGTTGTGACAATCCGGACAGGCTGGGCACCAAGGGCATATCGCCCGTTACGGCACAGCCTGTTTGTAAAAAACCATCTGAACCAGGGGAAGCCAAATGCTGCAGATATTGAAACGCCCGGGAGTACGTCCGCTGACCGCGGCCATATTCGCCGTAGGGGCTCTGACCGGCGCGAGCCAGGTCTGGGCAAACACCGCTGCCACCGCCACCGTACGTAACGTGGTCACCGTGGCTTACAACAACGCCGCCGGCACGGCACAGCCAGGATTGACGGCTGCTGTCGATGTCACGGTGAACCTGGTGCGTGGTACGGCTGCACTGAGCGCGCCGGTTGACCAGACGGTTGCCGGTACCGTGGCCACGTACACCTACACCGTGACCAACACCTCCAACGGTATCAACACCTACAACCTCTCGACGGGTGTGACCGAGTCGGCCATCAGCGGTTCCACCGCATCGCCTTCCGTTGCCTCCGTAACCCTGGGTGCCACCACGGTAACGACCGGTACCACGATCGCTGCATCGGGCACCACCGTCCTCACCGTGCCGCGTGACGGCACAGCAGATACCTCGGTGAACGGTATCGCCGTGGGTGACACCATCGTGATCGGTGGCGCGGTGTACACCGTGTCGGCCATTAACGATCAGCAGGTCCCGGCTTCGCCGTCGACTGCCGTGACCACGACCATCAGCGTGACCGGTAACGGTACGGCGCAGGCCGTGACTGCGGGTACGCTGATTGCCGAGCGCCAGACGGTCACGGTTGCTGTGACCCCGGGTTCGCTCACCACTGGCGCCGATGGCACCGTCACGGTGGTCCTGACCGCCACCGATGGCATCACCGCCGCCGCCACCGACACCACGGTGACCACGGTGACCAGCATTGGTCTTTCCGTGTCCAAGCTCGTGCGTAACGTGACCAATGCCGTTGTTGGCAGCGGTGCGGTGACCTACGCCGGCAACACCTACTACGCCGGTGGCGTAACCGGTAATCCGAGCGAAGTGCTTGAGTACCTGGTCGTGGTTACCAAGGGCAGCAGTGCCAGTAGCGCGACGGGTGTGAAAGTGAATGATCCGATTCCGCCGTTCACCACCTACATAGCTGCCTCCATGGGCATCGACAACACCAGCTCGGGCACCTTCACCACGCTGACTGATGGTGATGATGCCGATGCCGGTGAGACCGATGCCAGCACCGTTTACTTCTTCCCGGGTACCGGTGGTACAGGCACCCCGGCAGGCGTGGGTAACGGCACAGGCGGCACGCTGGTCACGAATGCGATCAGCCGCATGAAGTTCCGCGTCACCATCCAGTAATAACCCCAATGACGTGAGGGCAGGGACGCTCTCTTTTGTCACAGGTCCGGACGGACCTTCGAGAGGATAAAAATCATGAAAAAATCAACTGCCCTCGTGCAGGGCCTGGGGACGCTTGCGCTCGTTTCCAGCCTTTTTGCCGCTAACCAGGCTCTCGCCAACACCGCTGGCGGCGCCACCATCCACAACTACGCCACCCTGACCTATGGCGGCGGCGGTTCCCTCCGTGCAGCCGTCAACGTCGGTGTGCAGACGGTGGCTTCGCTGCCTACCGTGGTGAAGTCTACTGCTGATCAGACGGTGCCTTCCTATGGTACGGCTGATTACACCTTTACCGTGGCCAGCACCTCGAACGGCTCTGACACTTTCGCACTGGCCTTGCTGTCGGCCGACGTGAATACGGCCGGCGCTCCCGGTGTCAGCTTTTTGCTGAATGGCAATCCGGTCAGCACCCTGGTGCTGGGCGGCTCGGTCACCAGCCAGCCTTCCGGTGCAGGCGTGATTTACATTCCTGCCGGTTCTGAAGCCAATTTGCTGGTCAACACGGTCATCAAGGTTGGCAGCGACCTCTACACCATTACCGCAGTGACAGCCGGTACAGCGGCTTCTACCAATACCAGCACTGGTGTGCACACAGCAGAAGTGCCAAGCTCATTGACCCTCACCCCCGTGGGTGCAGCGCCAGCCATTACAGCAGGTTCTGTGGTTGCCGGTGTGCAGATCGGTCAGCAGGTCACACTGACCCAGCACGTGGTTGCCAGCGCGCCAGTCACGGTCAGCAGCTCGGCCACGCACTCGGTCAGCTTCACCGCAACGTCTACCGCCACCAACCTGAGCGGTTCTACCGTGGTTTACAGCTCGGCATCCAACAGCACCAACACAGTAACCACCGTGATTGTGGCGAACACCACACTCAGCAAGTTCGTGCGTAATGTCACGCGTCTTGCCGGCAACAGTGCCGCGACCGGTTCGGTTACTTGCAATGGCGCTGCGACTTACTACGCAGCCGGTGTTGTGTCCAAGCCGTCTGAAGTTCTCGAGTACTGCCTGAAAGCCTCTGTGGCCACTGGCCAGCCCACGCTGACAGCCGCCAACCTGCAGGATGATGTGCCGGCCTACACCGCTTATGTGGCAGGCACGACCACTCTGAACGGTACGGCTGTGACCGAAACCACTCTGGGCACGCTGCCTTTGAGTGGTGCCGGCATGCTGGTCAAGAGTCCGGGTGCTGTCACCGCCGGAGAAATCTTGCCGGGCGAAACCGCCACGGTGATTTTCCGGGTGACCGTGCAGTAAAAGCATCCATCGGCACGGCATAACGCCACCATGATGGTGCGCAAGGGAAACCGGCTGGCAGGAGCCTTCCGCAGCGTGTGCATTGCACTCGCTGTCGGGGGTTCCTTGCCGGCTTTTGCCGTTGCGCCGGGTGCCTCGATCATCAACAACGCACGTCTGCTCACACCGACACAGCAAGTGAGCGCAACCGTGTCGGTGCGTGTAGCTTCCGGCATCAGTTTCCTCAAGTACTCCCAGACGCCCGGCCCAACGGTCGTCAATACCCCGATTCATCCCGTTGTGTGTCAGGCCCAGAGCCTGAACCAACCCTCTTTTCATGGGCATGTGAGCGGCAACCTGGCCGCACTGCCGGCTGCTTACCTGCTTGATCGCAGCAATGTTGAATACCAGGTGGGCGAACCGGTCTTCGTGAAAGTTGATGATGCCGGTCGTAATTTCAATGCCTTTGCACTCGATACCCTGAGCATTGTTGTCAGCAATGGTCACGGTGATAACGAAAGCCTCACCCTGACGGAAACCTCGGTGAACTCGGGAGAGTTCACCGGTTTCATCAACACCTCTGCACAACCCTCCGTGAGTGGCGACTGCCAGCTCACGGTGCAAAAAGGCGATCAGCTGAATGCCAGCTACGCCGATGCCGAACTGGCCACGGCGCCTCTGGTTGATCCTTACGGCGTGGTGTTTGATTCCGCCAGCAACACGCGTCTTGATCATGTGCGCGTGCGTTTGCTGAATGCCGACGGCACAAACGCCACCGTGTTCGGTGATGGCGGTGAGGCTTACCCGAACGAAATGATCACGGGGCAGCAGGTGGTCACCAGCTCGCTGACCTACAACTTCGGTCCGGGTGAATACCGCTTCCCGCTGATTGCGCCCGGTATTTACCGCATTGAAGTGGATCAGCTCCCGGCCGGTTATGCCGCTCCCACGATTCTGAGTGACGCCTATTTCGCCAGCGGTCCCTATGTGGTTTCCGGTACCGCTTCGCGTCAGGGAAATTTTACCGTGGTTGCCGGTCCGCCGGTGCGCATCGACATTCCACTGGACTCGTCGGCGACGGGTCTTTTTGTCGTCAAGACACCGGGTGTCACGCTCGCTGCAGTGGGCGATTTTGTGCCTTATACCGTGCAGGTCACGAACACCCAGCCTTCTTCCACATTCACCAATGTGCATGTCAGCGATCACCTGCCAGCCGGCTTTCGCTACAAGCCTGGCACACTGAAACTGGGTGGCGTCAAGGTGGCTGACCCGGTGATCAGTAGTGACGGCCGCACGCTTGATGTATCGATCGGCAATCTGGTGGCGGCAGCCACTGCCCGTATTGCCTACATCACGGAAGTCACCGCCGCGACGCGTATCGGGGATGTCGTGAACCTGGCGCAGGCTTCCAGTGGCAATGCACGCTCCAACACGGCCAGTGCCACCATCACCATTCGTGAAGACCTGATGCGTTCGCGCGCCTTGCTGGCCGGCCGCGTGTTGTCCACGGACAGTTGCGATGCCACCGACATGGCGAATGCCAAGCCGGTGGAAAGCGCACGTATCTATCTGGAAAACGCCCGCTACGTGATTACCGATGCACGTGGCCGCTGGCATTTTGACGACATCACGCCCGGTACGCATGTGGTGCAGCTGGACAAAAACGGCTTGCCGGCGAACAGCGAGATCATTTCCTGCGAACGTCATACCCGTGCCGCTGGCAATGCCCAGTCGCAATTTGTGGATGTGCAGGGCGGTACGCTCTGGCAGGTGGATTTCTACATTCGCAAGAACAAGCCCCTGCACTACGTGATGGAGGCCCAGCAGGAAAAAGTGGTACTGCGCCTGTCCAGCGAAACCATCAGCAACGGCCTGCGTTTCACGCTCAAGGTCAATAACGGCAACGTCGATCTGGGCGATACCCGCTTGCAGCTGGAGCTGCCCAAGGCGCTGCGCTATGTGCCGGGCTCTTTCAGTGTGAACGGCGTGGCCCGCGCGGATCAGGGCGGCTTTATCGCGCTGGATACCCTGCCGGCAAAAGCCGGCGGCAATTCGCTCAGCTTTGATCTGGCACAAGCCGGCGCACCTGATGCCGATGTTTTCGAACGTCTGATCGCACTGGGTGAAATGGTGAAGGGCAGCAACGGCAACATGATCAGCTGGGACATGACGCTGGATCCGGCTGCCCGTGTCGGCAGTCACCGCGTCAGTGCCGTGATGCGCACGATGGTGAATGGCCAGCCGCTGGAACTGAAGGTGGTGGAAAATGAAGTGAGTGTGATCCAGCCGGAAAAACTGGGCCGCGTGATCATTTTCCGCCCGCGCTTTGGCAGTTTCTCCACCACTCTCGCGCCGGCTGACCTGAAGTGGCTGGATGATATTGCGCAGGATCTCGCTGATGCCGGTGACATTCGTCTGGATGTGGTTGGCCACACCGATAATGTGCGCGTGGTGCCGCGTGCCGGTCGCGCCATCAATGACAATACGGCGCTGTCGGCTGCCCGTGCACAGGCGGTTGCCGATTATTTGCGCAGCAAGCTGAACCTGCCGGCCGATCGCATTGTGGCCAGTGGCAAGGGCCCGGATGAACCGCTTGCCGACAACAAGACGGCCAAGGGCCGTGACACCAATCGCCGCGTCGAGCTCAAGGTTTATGCCGTTGCCAAAACGGAAGCACCGAAGGTGGAAATAAAAAAAGGTGATTCCGGCGACCAGGGCGTGGAGTGGACACGCTGGTCGTCCGTGCAGAAAAAGAGCGAGCCTGTCGACGCCATTGCTGCAAAAAATACCGCCACGGTTAGCCAGGCCCGTACAGCTGATGTCGCCGGTGAAGCAGAGGAGCCGATTGATGTCGGTATCGGCCTGCTGTCACACCGTGATGGCGATGTCGTGGCCAACCGCATTCAGGCTCTGCGCGTGCGTGTGGATTCACGCCTGACACCGGATATCCTGCTCGACGGCCATCCGATTCCCAATGACCGTCTCGGTTTTAAAAAGAACGAAGGTAAAACCACACTGATGAGTTTTATCGGTGTCGATCTGGGTGAGCCCGGCGTACATGAGATGACAGTGCGGGCGAAAGACCCCTTCGGCAACTTTCGCGTCAATCAGACAATCAAGGTGACGGTGGCGGGTGAAATTACCCGTATGCGTGTCGTACCCGGTTCCGAAAACGTGTCCGATGGCCGTACTCCCGTGCAGGTGAAAATCGAATTGCTCGACGGCTCCGGCCGGGTAGTGCCGGCCGCCGTGGATCTGCGTCTGGTGAGTGGCGAGCTGCGTCCGCTGGTAACCGGCGATGCGCAGCGCACCGTGTCGGAAAGCAGTGGCAAGGTGCCGGTCAGTGCCGATGGCCTGGTGCGTTTTGCGCCAGTGACACGCTCGGGCCTGTACACGATTGAAGTGGCTTATGGTGATACGCTGGAGAAAATTCCGGTGTATGTGCGCCCGGAAAAGCGCGACTGGATTCTGGTTGGCTTGGCCGAAGGCTCGGTCATGGAACAAAAGCTCTCCGGCAACATGCAGAACGCCGCTGCCGCTGGTGCCAGTGATGATCTCTGGCAGGCTGGCCGTGTTGCCTTCTTTGCCAAGGGGCAGGTACGCGGCGACTGGCTGCTGACCATGGCCTATGACAGCAACAAGGAAAGCGTCGGTGCTTTCGGTGGTGCCATCGATCCGACCCGCTTCTATACGCTTTATGCCGATGCCAGCGATCCCCGCTACGATGCGGCCAGCAAGAAGAAGCTGTATCTGCGCATGGAAAAAGATGCGTTCTACGCGCTCTTCGGTGATCTGGACACCGGCATGACCATCACCGAGCTGAGCCGTTACAGCCGCACGCTGACCGGTTTCAAATCCGAATACCACGACCGGAACTTTGACGTGAACGTGTTCGCTGCCGATACCAGCCAGGGCTATGTCCGTGACGAGCAGCGCGGCAATGGCACATCCGGTCTTTACAAATTGCGCAGCAACAAGATTCTGGCCGGCTCGGACAAGATCCGCATTGAAACGCGCGACCGCTACAAATCGGAAATCATTCTCAGCTCGCAGCAGCTGGGCCGTTACAACGACTACAGCATCGACTACAACCGCGGCGAAGTGTTTTTCAAGACACCGATTCCCAGCCAGGACGAAAACTTCAATCCGGTCTGGATCGTGGCGGAATACGAAGTGCCCGTGTCCGGTGGTGATGCCCTTAATGCCGGTGGCCGTGCCGCCGTCAAACTGCTTGAGGGTCGTGCGGTCATCGGTGTGAGCGCCGTGCAGGAAAATGCCGGCATCAACAAGAGCGATCTGCAGGGTCTGGATGCGGAATACCGTCTTGATCTGGCCAACATCATCCGTGCCGAAGTCGCCACTTCCTCCTCGACCGACATCACGTCAGGCTCGGCATCCGGCAGCGCCTCCCTGCTGGAATGGAAGCGGGACAGCCAGAAAATGAAGAGCCGCGTGTATTTCCGTGAAGAAGACGGTGGCTTCGGTCTCGGTCAGCAAAGTGACAGTGAAGAAGGCACACGCAAGCTGGGCGCTGAAGGCCGTTACCAGATGCGTCAGGACCTGTTCCTCACTGCCGATGTCTTCCAGCAGGAAATGCTGACCACCGGCTCACACCGCGAAATGCTCGATGTGCGCAGCGAATATCTGCACGATGCTTATTCGCTGAGTGCCGGTCTGCGCCACGCCCAGGAAAGCATCACGTCCCCGACCAGCCAGACTGACACCATGACGGATCAGCTGACACTGGGTGGCCGCTACAACATCAACCGTGACCTCAAGCTGCGTGCCAATGCCGAAATCGGTTTGGCCGGCCAGAGCGAAGCCCAGGATTTCCCGGATCGCCTGCTCGTGGGTGCGGATTACCAGCTGCTGCGCAATCTGCAGCTGAGTGCGGAAGAAGAGTGGGCGTTCAGTGAGACGCGCAGCACGCAGAGCACGCGTGCCGGTGTGAAATACCAGCCCTGGAAGGGTGCCAGTTTCAATACCAGCCTGGATCGTGAAACCAGCGAATCCGGCGAGCGCCTGCGTTCCGGCCTCGGCCTGGGCCAGCGCCTCGTGCTGACACCGCAATGGAGTGTGGACCTCGGTTATGACCGCGCCGATACCCTCAAGGACAAACAGGCGGCCGTTTTCAATCCAACGCAGCCGCCGGTGTTCGGTGCGGCCACCACCAGTGATTTCTGGGCGGCGTATACCGGTGCCAATTACCAGAAAGCCGACTTCAAGGGTGTCGGTCGTATCGAGCGTCGTGTTGCCACGGACAATGAGCAGTGGAATGTGGTGGGCGGTGCTTATCGCGAACTCAATGCAGAAATGGCGATCGCCGCCGGCCTCACGGTAACGCTGGCCGAATCGCAAGATGGCACCATTGATAATCGCGGCCTGCTGCGCGGCTCGCTGGCCTGGCGTCTGGATCCTGCCCGCCTGATCGTGCTGGAGCAGATGGATTACGGTCTGGACCGTCAGGATGCGGCACTGGGCAATGCCATTGAAGGTCACCGTCTGGTGAACAACTTGAATGTCAGCAAGCGCTGGAGTGATGATCAGCTGAGCGTGCAGTACGGCGCCAAGTTTGTGTTTTCCACCATCGACAGCACCCGTGTCAGCGGTTACACCGATCTCATGGGCTTGGAGTGGCGGCACGACATCACCGAGCGCTGGGACTTCGGTCTGCGCAGCAGTGCCCTGCATTCCTGGGAGCCGGGCGTGATGGATTATTCCTACGGCCTCTCGGTGGGCGTGACACCGGTTCCGAATGCCTGGGTCAGCCTGGGTTACAACTTTGAAGGCCTGAAAGACGCCGATTTCACGGGCGCCGAATACAGCGCCAAAGGCGTGTACCTGAAAATGCGCCTGAAAGTGGATCAGGACAGCCTGAAGCAGATCTGGAGCGATACCCGCGGTGTTTTCGGTGGCAGCAGTACAGCACCGGCTGCAGAAGAGTCCACCCATGCTGCGCCCGCTGAACAGGTCATGCCTGACCTGAACGCGCTGGCTGCACCCGTCAGTGCGGTTGCTCCGGCAACGGCAGCAAATGCTCCGGTGCAGACGGCTCAGCCTGCCGAAGCACCTGCCATCACTTCTGTCGTTGCGGTACCGGCTGCTCCCGTACTGCCGGTGATGGCGCCACTGCCTGCTGTCGCTTCGCTGAAAGCCGCTGCGACAGCACGTGTAAAAGCCACGCCTGTCACCACACCCGCACCTGTAGCACCCGGCAAAAGTGCGCTGGCGAAGAAAGCCGTAAAAACACCGGTCACATCTGCCGCAACAGGTGCCGCGCTTTCTGACGAGCAGCGACTCGCTGCTCACAAGGCCATGGTGAAAAGCCGTCTTGAGCGTCAGGCCCGTCTGGAGCGTCTGCAGCGCAATGAAAAGAATATCCAGAGAATCCTGAAAATAGAAAAGCCCGTGACGGTGGCACAGGCGAGTTCGAAGATTACGGAGGCATCGCTGGAGCGCGAGCGGCGTCGCGAGCGCAAGGAGCGTCTTGAGCGTTTGCAGCGTAACGAGAAGAAAGTCCAGAGCGTGCTGACACGCTAAGCCCATTCAGCCTCAGCTGTCTTCGCGGAACTGGCTGGGCGATTGTCCGGTCCAGCGCCTGAACGCTTTTGCGAATGCACTTTCATCAGAGAAGCCCAGCTTTCCCGCAATGTCCGCCATGCGGCTGTCGTTTTCGCGCAGGGCCTTTTCGGCGATCTGGCGCCGTCTTCCGCCAGCAGGCGGTTGAGGTGGCGTCCGCTCATGTGCAGGCGTTCGGCAATCTCTTCCTTGTTGGCCGCAGGATATTCCTGCAGCAGCAACTGCACCTGGTGTGTCAGGGTCTGGCTGTCCAGGCCCTCCATCATCCGGTCGGCCATCACGCGCAAATGCCGCGTCACGGCAGCATTGCTCTGTATCAGTGGCAGGCCTGCCTGCCGTGCCGGAAAAACGATTTCGTTTTCGCGTGCTTCAAAATCCGTGGGGCAACCCAGCAGCTCACGATTGGCCGTGATGCCGGCAGCGGCGCGATGCTGGAAGTGGATACTGTCGGGCGTGAAGGCGCCACCGCTGATCCAGCGACCCAGGTGCAGGAGCGTAGAGAAAACGGCCTCTACCCGCTCGCGTGCCCGGCAATGAAAGCGGGCTTCATAGCGTACCCGCCAGTGCGTTTCTCCCCGCTCGAATGAACTCGCCGCCCTCGCCAATGATCTGCTGGTAATCCACCAGCATCTCCAGTGCTTCGGCCAGGTCATCACAGCTCATCAGCAGCAGGCCGACGATGTCGAGATTGCCGGGCTGGGTGTCCAGGCCAAGGCGTATGCCGATCAGGGGGTTCGCACTGGCCTGGCAGAACTCCTCCCAGATGCGGTCTTGCACTTCCAGCGGTACGCGCGTGGCCTCCGGGTGCTGCTGCAGCCAGCGTGTGGCGCTGGCCGGCAGGGTAATGCCCATGCGCGGACAGGCGGCGAGCATGGCTTTGAGGAAGTGGAGGGAGACGCTGGGGCTGAGGGATGACACGCAATGTCCTGTTTTGACCGTAAGACTGTCCCGCCGGGCTCGGGAGCGGCAGCAGACGCCTCAGTATAGTGAGCGGCATCAAGGCAGGAATACCCCGGAGTACTATGAATCTTCCCTATGTTGTGATCGGTGCCGGCCCCATGGGGCTGTGCACCGCACTCCACCGTGTACAGCACAGCCCACCTGATTTCCTCCAAGCACACCACGGAATTCACCGAGTTTCCCATGCGTGCCGGTGGGCAGCCGTTTGCACCATCATCTTGATGAGGAAAAATTCCGGGTTGCGGTGTACTGGCTGCTGGCGGCAGTGGGGGTGGCTTTGCTGTTGTCGCAACTGAGGGTGTTGCTGGCCTGATGTTTTTTAAGATTTGATAGCAACAAGGTTTATTGCGCAGGCCGGGGTGATGGTTATCACGGTCTTTTTTGCCAGAAATTCCTCTTTCTGAAAGGGGCTGCGCCTTGGTTGATGGCGGGGTATGCGCGGGCTGTTCTGTGGTTTTTTCTTTGCCCCGGGGCGGGGATTTTTGCTTTTTCGGGGATTGAGTGAAGTGCTCCGACTGGGTTGCTTCTGTTGTTTATTTTTAAGGGCGTTGCGCCTTCTGCGGGAGGCACTTTCTTTTTGCGTCGCCAAAAAGAAACTACCGAAAGAAAAAGGCGACCCCGGACCGTTCGCCCCGCTGCGCGGGATGCCCTGCGTTGCTCGATTGCCGCCGGGGGCTGCGGAACTCGCTACGGCTGCGCCTTCGCTACTCGGCTCACTCTACGGGGACCCGTAGAAAAAAAGCACGCATCGCTGCGCTCGCTTTAAAGCAAAGCAACAGACAGCTGCCGGCGCGATATATGCCACCTGCCGCCCGCGTTCCCTGTTTGGCGAAGGGAGGGCGGGGGCTGTCAGTTCACGGATGCAGCTCGGCCCGCCCAGAACGGCTTGCGCAACTCATTTTTGAGGATTTTACCGGCGCCGCTGACCGGCAGCGGTTCCTCACGGACATCCACACTGCGGGGCACCTTGTATCCGGCGATCAGGCCACGGCAATGCTCGACGATTTCTGCAGGGGAAACCCGAGCGTCTGACTTTGGCACCACTATAGCGTGCACAGCCTCGCCCCATTGATCGCTCGGGATACCGATGATTGCACACTCCTGCACTGCGGGATGCTTGTAGATCGCGCCCTCGACTTCTACCGAGAAGATATTCTCGCCGCCGCTGATGACCATGTCCTTGGCCCGGTCAACGATAAACACGAAACCATCCTCGTCCATGTAGCCAAGGTCCCCGGTGTGTAGCCAGCCGTTGCGCAGCGTTTCGCGCGTCTGCTCCTCCAACCCCCAGTAACCCCGCATCACATTGAGACCACGCGCGCATACTTCGCCGACGGTACCTCGCGGCACCTCGCGGTCATCAGTATCAAGCACAGAGACATCCACGCCAAAGGCGGGACGTCCGGCACTGCGCAGCTTCGGGCCACCCACAACGTGGTGCTCTGGTGTCAAGGCGGTAATGATCGGTGATGCCTCAGTCTGCCCATATCCCTGGGTGAACTTGACGGCCGGCATTTGCCGCATGGCTTCGAGAAGCACGGCTTCCGGCATAGGCGACGCGCCGTAAAGCAGGCGCTGCATGCTGGAGGTATCGTGTGCGGCGATCTTCCCGGAGGAAACCAGCAGATTGACCATCGTCGGCACCAGCAACGTGTGGGTTACACGTTCGCGTTCTATGACACCAAGCACTGCATCGACATCGAAGCGTGCCACCGCGCAGTGCGTGGCACCAGCCATGGTCACCGCGAAGGTGCTCGCCATGTCCGCAAGGTGGAACATCGGACCGGCATGCAAGTAGACGGAGGAATCGTCATATCCCATCACCGGCACGACGTTCAGTGCGTTATAGACCAGGTTATCGTGGGACAACATCACCCCTTTCGATTTTCCGGTGGTGCCGCCGGTATAAAACAAGCCTGCCAGTCGGTCGCCGCCCGCGTTGGCATCGGGCGCGGGTGAACTTGCCGCGATCAGCGACTCGTAATTCAGGCACCCGTCAGGTGTCGTGCCATCGCCCATGTAAACGATATGCTGCACCGTGGTGAGCAATGGACGCAGCACCGGCAACAGCGCAGCAAAGGCGTCGTCAATCAGCAGAACTTTGCTGGCAGAATCCTCAAGCGTGTAGGCGATCTCGGGTGCCGCAAGGCGTATGTTGACCGGATTTGCGGCGGCGCCAGACCAAGCAACGGCATAGAAATATTCAACATAGCGATCACTGTTGAGTGAAAGGATGGCGATGCGGTCGTCGTCTATTGTGCCCAAAGCCCGGAAAGCACCAGCCAGTCTGGCGACGCGTTGTTCAAACTGCTGCCATGTTTGGCGGCGTGTGCCGTAAACCGTGGCCGTCTTGCTGCCGCTGATTTGGGCGGCGCGGCGGAGTGTCTGGGTAAGAAGCATTGTCTGCACTCAATGTAAATATTGTTTCACGTCGTTGTTCATCCGGAGAGGGCCGTCACCCTTTGTAATCCGGTATTCGATGGGCCTGTTTTCTTGATAGATGTCACGGTTTCGTCGGTGACCAAAGGCCCAACCCCTGGCGCTCCGACAGAGCCAACGTATTTCACATGACCTTTTTCACAAGACCTTGACCATCATGAATGTGGCGCACCGGAATACCGACAACCTTCGCAAGTCCATTGAGGTCGGAAAGCGCTTCGAAAACCGCATCGGCCGGCGCATTGCACAGTTGATGCACCAATTCGGGTTGCATGGCCATGACGTAATTACCCGAAGATGTTTGTGATTCAGGTGGTAGTTGTGTTGGAGCGGGTATTTACCGTGCTGAATCGGTAATTGTCCATTGGCAAGTGTTTCGCCCTCCACAGCATTTCCACTGAGGTGGACGGCCGGAGCATCGGTGCGTCGCCGTGCTTGTCAAAGTAATAGCTATTTGAAAGCGAGCAGTTGTGATTCAGGAAGACAGTGTTCTTCTGGCGCCGCTGAATATCCTCGAAATAAAGGTCGTGCACGTCCTGGCGAACCTCCACGCACGTCGCCTTGCGTTTGATCGCTTCCTTGATACAGCGGACGGCATGAATGGCGTTGCCCTCGGCCATCTTGAAATAGGAAGTTCCGATCAGGGCATACGGACCGAGCATGACATAAAAGTTCGGAAATCCTGGTACTGTAAGGCCTTCATAGGCTTGGTAGCGATTCTCTTCCCAGAAGGTTCCGAGTTCCTGTCCGTTGCGGCCGAAGACATCGTAGGACGGTAAATTCCCTTTCTCGAAAACCCGGTATCCGGTGGCGAGAATAAGCACGTCGATATTTCGCTCGATGCCGTCACGGGTCTGAATGCCGTTTGCGGTGATCCGTTCGATTGGCGTAGTTACCAGATCGGTATTCTCTCGGGCAAAAATCCGAAAGTATTCGTTCGAGAATGAGGGGCGCTTGCAGCCGAAACCGTATTTTGGCGTGAGCTTCTCCCAAAGGTCAGGTCGATCCGGCAACTGTTCCTTCATATTGCGCATACCGGCCGCTTCACAACTGCGCACCAGCCATGGCGCCTGTCGGTAATAAATGGTCGAAATAACCATTAACGATTCGCTCACCACGTCGGTTCCGGCGCGCACGGCACGTTGTGCGGCCGGCAGCAGGCGGAAAGCGCTCTTCAGCCAGCCAGGCAATGCTCGGTCAGGCTTTTTCAGCAGCCAGATAGGGGTGCGCTGATAGACATCGAGCCGCTTTACCAGCGTCGCAATCTCCGGCAAGAGTTGAACTGCCGTAGCCCCCGTCCCGATGACGGCAACACGTTTGCCCTTGAGGTCGACGCTGTCGTCCCAGTGCCCGGTATGGATAATCTTTCCCTTGAAATCACCAATGCCGTCGATGTCGGGCATTTTCGGCGAGATCAGCCCGCCAGTTGCAGACACCAAGTGGCGCGCAGTGATGAAATCGCCGCCGTCGACTTCGATACGCCAGCAGTGGTTCTGCTCGTCGAACAGTGAGTTCATGACTGATGTTTTGAATCGAATGTGCTGATAGATACCGTATTTTGCGGCCACGCGCTCGGTGTACTTCTGCAACTCCTTACCGGGCGCAAAAACGCGCGACCAGTTCGGATTCTGCTCGAACGAATACGAGTAGGTGAACGAGGTTATATCAACAGCAATACCGGGATAACTATTGTCTCTCCAGGTTCCACCCACCTGGTCCGCGCGTTCGAGAATGATGAAGGACTCGATACCCTGTTCCTTCAGGCGAATGGCAACACCCAACCCGGATATTCCTGCGCCGATGATGACGACTTCATGATCTGGATTGACAACCCGTGCAGATTGCGGGGCAACTTTGGCAGCCTTGACGACGGCGATGTTCATCATGAGTTCTCCGATTGATTTGGGCGTTCTGATCTGCCGATAACTGCGATCAATTCACCAGCAAGTGCTTTTGATGTGGTGTTGGACGCTGCAGGTGGGAGTCGGGCAATGGGTCTCGACGTGCTTCATTCGCGTGTTTTGCAATAAATCGGACAAAGGCATGCATGTCCTGTTTTGCTTCAGGCAAGAGCAGATGAAAGATCGGCCACACATGCGGCATATCGGGCCGCGACAGCAACTCAACCGACACGCCGGCTTTACGGGCGTTGTGGACAACACGATAGGCATCGTCGCGCAGGCATTCCTGCTCGCTCACCGTCACCATCAGCGGGGGGAAACCGTAATATTCCCCCCGGCAAGGCGATACGTAAGCGTGGTTGGGGTCGGCGCCATTCAGGTAAACATCAACCGCCATGTTGATCATCTCCTTCGACAGCATGGCGTCGTCATCGCTGTTGGCAGCCAGCGACATCAGCGTTCCCGTTGCATCAGCGCCGGGGGACAGTGTCAGTGCACAGGCCGGCATGGGTAGATCGTTGTCGCGTGCTCGCAGCAAGGTCACCAGTGTCAGGTTTCCACCAGCAGAATCGCCGGCCAATACGAAAGGTTGCTTGCCGTCAAGTTCAGTCGACAACTGTCGATATACGTGAAAGGAATCGTCGGTTGCTGCGGGGTAGGGGTGTTCCGGCGCCAGCCTGTAATCCGCCAGAAATACGCGAGCCTGTAGACGTTTCGCAAGTTCTCCACAAAACGTGTGGTAGGTGGCCAGCTTGCCGCCAATAAAGGCACCGCCGTGCAAATAGAGTATCGTCATGCGCGGGTCTGCAACCTCCAGCCACTGACCGGGAACGTCTGCGACACTTCCTTGCCGAAGTTGAACGCCGGACGGCAACGTGCTCGGGAACATCCGCGTGTCCATCGCGCTGCGCAGATGGCGTACCAGATCTGCTTTTGAGTTCATTGTCCGCTTTACCCGCAGGCGCAGAATTAACTTAAGAGCGCTTGCCTGTATTGATGCCATATCGACTTATTCCGTCTTGATAAAAATCGCGTCTGTAATGCGAGTATATATTTCTTGCGCGAATGAAATTATGGCGCAACAAGACGATAGGCCTCTCCAAGACCCTTGGCGTACAAGCGTGGCGCTATTCGCTTGAACATCCACGCGACCCTGCCATCTATTTGCGGCAACATATAGAGTTGCCCCCTGTCGAGCGCATCCAGTGTCTTGCGTGCGACGGTGTCGCTGTCGGTCAGGGCGAACTTTGTCATCGCGGATTTTGCGAATTCTGAACGGTACGATGGCAGCTTGCCGTCGTTGACGATGTTGGTAGGAACTACCGTCGGGCAAAGCACGGTCACTTTCACGCCGGTTCCGGTCAGTTCAGAAAACAGGGTTTCCGATAACGACATAACCCCTGCCTTGGTCACGTTGTAGGTGCTCATTTCCGGTGCTGCGGCAAATCCCGCAGCGGAGGCAACATTGATAATCCCGCCGTAGCCGAGTTCCTTCAGGCGCGGTGCAAAAAAATGACAGCCGTGAATTACGCCCCAAAGATTGACATTCATGCACCAGTGCCACTCCTCCAGGGTGACGTCACCAATCTGGCCTCCCAACCCAACGCCCGCATTGTTGACGACCAGTGTGACCGGGCGGCCGAGCAGGGTCTCGGATTGCAGCGCAAGTGCAGCCATCTGGTCGGCATTGCCCACGTCACAGGTGTAGGCAATGGCGTGTGTCCCGAGATCGCGCAAGGCAGCCGCAGTTTGCTCTGCTCGCTCCTGCCGCAGGTCGACACACAGGACGGCACCGCCCCGACGAGATATTTCGTACGCAAAACTGCGTCCAATACCACTTCCCGCACCGGTAACGACTGCCGCAGCACCCTGCGACAATTTATTGGTTTTCTTCGTCATGTGAGTATCTTCCTTCTGATTACGCCGTCTGAATGGCAAGCCTTGGCGAATTTGCAACAGCCTTTACACGGCGCTTGCGTTGCCGCGCCATCAGCGCATCAAAGGCTTTGTGCGTGTCCTCCGTTTTTTCGTATTCACGCTTCCATACGTGAATGACTTCCCGATTGTCGTCATCCCAAGGGTGAAAGTCAGGCATGAAGTACGGAACATAGTGGGACTTGAAAATGCTTGCGAGGATCCCAGGTTTTCCAAACAGAACCTTGCTCATCTTCAGGGCAGAGCGCCAGTTGGTCAGTTGTTTGTCCCTGTAGAGCAGGTATGCCTGATTACCAACCATGAGGGGGAGGCCGACAACTGTCGCCAGCGCCATGCCATACACGCGTTTGGCATAGCTTGTGACGCCGCCGCCGCTTGCCGCTACAAACACGTCGAAACTCACGCCTTTGTGTTCTGTTTCTTCTACGAAATGCCAGAAGAGCATTGCTCGTAGTTCAGGATGTGTCTTGTCGAACATTTCCGGGTTTTCTAGCATCACAGAAGAAATGACTGCTGTGAAATGTTCGAATGCCGCCGCAATGGAGCTTTGCATGTCATTGCTCAAACCACTCTGCAGGCCTGTGCGGAGTTTCGTGAAAACAGCTTCGACCTTGTCGACAGGGATACCATGTGCGACACAGGCTGCGTTCATTTCGTCGTGCTCGCGAGCATGAATACGCTCCTGCCGACAAAAATTTATCGCTGCCTGTCGTACTTCCGGATCGTGCAGGTTGTCTAATTGTGCCCTTGCCGAGTTCATCACCCAGCGCTCACCATCGGGGACGGCAGAAAGGATTGCGTTCATCCAATGCGTGGTCCAAGGGTCACCGTTGAACCAGTGTCGCTCCACCGTCTCCGTGTTCAACTGGAAATGAAGGTCGCGCGGAACAACCTCTTCGTAGCCTATCAGTTTACCTGCAGCAGACATGCCCTACCTCCTAAAGTGATTCGTAACGGTCCTGATGCGTACCTGTACGGACTGTTGGTTGGCCGACCGACCATCAGTGCTGGCAAAAAAAACGGATCCCCACTGATGCCCTATGGCTCCCCGCCAGATTCTTCACGGGCAGGGAGCGCCCCTCGTTCATTTATTACATGCCATAATGGCTACACGAAACCATATAGTCATTTAGTCATTATGCACTGACACTGTCAAGGTCTTCCGCCACGTAATTTTTGATCAGAGGGCTGTTGCTCAAGCACATCAGTAACGGTGTGGGATCAAAAATCCGAGAACAGCATCTGTAAAGACATCGTTTCGGTCACCGGCCACCATGTGCCCTGCGCCGACAATGTCCACGGCTTGCGCGTGAGGTATCAGTTCGCGCA
>Ga0209841_1000111_pt1 | contig 18928 bp, 16 predicted proteins | sample GWRWT4_30Apr14_FD_187185 | JGI IMG/M metagenome (GOLD analysis project Ga0209841, IMG submission 187185) | Sand microcosm microbial communities from a hyporheic zone in Columbia River, Washington, USA - GW-RW T4_30-Apr-14 (SPAdes) (version 2) | ecosystem: Engineered > Artificial ecosystem > Sand...
GTAGCCGTCCTGGTAGCCCGACTTGTGGGCCTTGTCGACCAGCTCTTCCACATTGGGAGAGGGCTCTGGCGGTGCAGGCGGCGGTGGTGGCGGGGGCGCCTCTTCGCCAGGCATGCCGCCCACCAGGGGTTGGCGCTTGATGCTGGTGACGTTGGCCTTGGGTGCTGGCTTGGGCGCGGGCCGGGCGGTGGCTGCGGCAGGTTTGGCGCTGGCGGTCGGCTTGACGGTCAAGGGCACGCTGGCAGCGGCACGCTCCGAAAAGGTCTGTTTGCGCACACCTGACTCGCCGGCCGCGTCAGCGTTGTCGGCCGAGGGCTTCTCGAAAGTCTGGGGGTTCCAGGCGGCAAACGAGCCCAGCTCTTCACGGGGGATGAAGCGCGTGTACGAGCTCGGCACATTGCTGCCATTGCCATTGCCGCCGTTGTTGTTGCCATTGTTGTTATTGCCACCACCTGGCGGCACTGGCTTAGACGTACTCATCGTCGCCTCCGCTGGCCAGCGCTATCTGGCCTTCGTCGGCCAGGCGCCGCACGATCTTGAGCATTTCCTTCTGCTCGCTTTCAACCTCGGACAGCTTGACCGGGCCACGCGATTCCAGGTCTTCGCGCAGCGTTTCGGCCGCACGGCTGGACATGTTCTTGAACACCTTCTCGCGGATCTCGGGCGTGGCCCCCTTGAGCGCGATGATGAGCGACTCGGTCTGCACTTCCTTGAGCAGGGCCTGGAAGCCCTTGTCGTCCAGCTTGCCCAGGTCGTCGAAGGTGAACATGTTGTCCATGATCTTCTGGGCCAGATCCGCGTCGCTTTCGCGGATGTAATCCAGCACCGAGGTCTCCAGGCTGGAGCCCATCAAGTTGATGATTTCTGCCGCCGGCTTCACGCCGCCCAGTGACGACTTGCGGATCTGGGTGCCGCCCGCCAGCACGCGCGACAGCACTTCGTTCAAGTCCTTCAGGGCTTGCGGCTGGATGCCATCCAGCGTGGCAATGCGCACCATCACTTCATTGCGGTGGCGATCCGAGAACGACTTCAGCACCGATGAACACTGATCGGGATCCAAGTGGACCAGGATAGCGGCCACGATTTGAGGGTGTTCGTTGCGCAGCAGTTCGGCCACCGAACCAGCGTCCATCCACTTCAGGCTTTCGATGCCCGTCACATCGCTGCCCTGGATGATCCGGTCGATCAGCAGATTGGCTTTCTCTTCGCCCAAGGCCTTGCGCAGCACGGCCTTGATGTATTCGTCGGTGTCGGGCACCAGCACGCCCAGATCGGTCGAATCGTCGGCAAAGCGCGTCAGCACTTTTTCGACACGGTCGCGCGGCACCGACTTCAGTTTGGCGATCGTTTCACCCAGCCCCTGCACTTCCTTGGGCTCCAGGTGTTTAAAGACCTCGGCCGCCTCTTCCTCGCCCAGTGACATGAGCAAGATCGCAGCGTCTTCGAGTCCTTTGTCATCCATGTTCATTCGTCCTTGGCTAACCAGCCATCCAATCGCGCATCACACCGGCCATGGCCGCAGGGTTCTCGCGCGCCAATTGCCGCGCCGCTTCCAGGCGCGCATCACCCGTGGGTGCGCCCAGGGCCGGCAGCAACTGGCCGTTCGGGCCCATCACCATGCCGGGCGGAATCGTTTGCAGACCGGGCAATTCCTGCAGGTCATCGACCACCGCGCTCAATTTGGGTTGTTTGTCTTCTTCAGACACGACAGGCTGGGCCGCCTTGATGGCTGGGCGGATCGCGCCGAACACCACGATCAGCGCCGCCAGCGTCAAGGCGCCCGGCACGGCCAGGGTGCGCAGCAGGTCCACCGTCTCGGGGCTCTTCCAGAACGGTGTGTTGTTAGGCTCGTCTTTCACCACCTGGAACGGCGTGTTGATCAGCTTGACCGAGTCACCCCGTTGCTCGTTGAAGCCAATGGTTTCGCGCACCAGCGACGTCAGCTTGTCCAGCTCTTCCGGGCTGATGGGCTGCACCGTGGTCTTGCCCTTGGCATCGGTCACCGAGCGGCTGTTCAGGACCACGGCGGCGTTCAAGCGCTTGATCGTGCCGGTGGCGTTGCGCGTGACACGAACGGTCTTGTCCACTTCGTAATTGGTGACGGCCTCGCGGCGGCTGGTACCGGTGGTGCCACCGGCGCCTTGGCCTGCTTGCAAAGCTTGTGCGGTGCCATTCACTGGCGCCGTGGCGGGCGTGGGCGGCTGGTTGCTGGCCGCGCCCGGCACACCGGAAGGCGTGGCTGCGCCACCACCCGCTTGCTCGGTGCTTTGCTGGCTGCGCACCGAAGCGGGCGCCTGGCCTTGATTGGGTTTGTATTCTTCAGCGGTGGACTCCACTTGCGAGAAATCCACATCGGCCGTCACCTGGGCGCGCAGGTTGTTCTGCCCCAGCACCGGCTCCAGGATGTCCTTGATGCGCTGGGTGTAGTTGGCTTCGATCTGATGCACGTACTGCAATTGCTGCGCATCCAGGCCCGCTTGATCCACGCCGTCGTTCGGCCCTGACAGCAAGCCGCCCGACTGGTCCAGCACGCTCACGGCCTTGGTCGGCATCTCCGGCACACTGGAAGACACCAGGTGCACGATGCCGGCCACTTGGCCCCGGTCCAGCGTGCGGCCGGCGTACAAAGTCAGCACCACGGAGGCCGAAGGCTTTTGCTGTTCGCGGAAAAAGCCGTTTTGATTGGGCAGCGCCAAATGCACGCGGGCACTCTGCACGCCATTCAGGGTCTGGATCGAGCGGGTCAGCTCACCTTCCAGGCCCCGTTGAAAATTCAAGCGCTCCTGAAACTGGGTCACGCCGAATTTCTGGGTTTCCATCAACTCAAAACCCACCACCGAGCCCTTGGGCAAGCCGGCCGAGGCCAGCTTCAGGCGCACATCGTGCACCTTGTCGGCCGGCACCAGGATGGCACCGCCGCCATCGGCGTACTTGTAGGGAATGTTCATCTGCTGCAACGAGGCCACGATCGCGCCACCGTCCTTGTCGGACAAATTGGCATACAGCACCCGGAAGTCGCCCTGCTTGCCCCACATCACCATGGCAATGAAGATGGCGACGATGGCCGCCAGGCCACCCCCCAGCATCAACTTGCGCTGCATGGGCAAAGCCCCCACGCGCTGAACAAAGTTGAGCGGCGGCTTGGGTTCGATCACCTGGTTGGGCGATGCGATGACAGCTTGAGTTGGTGCGACTGTGACTTCCATGTGTGGTCGAAGCGTTGGGTCGCGCATCGAAACCATACGATGCCGCAAACCCGCCGGAACACGTCCATTATTCGAAGGAAGAGCAGGCAAAAGTGCCGGGAACAGCCGCAGATTTACCGGGCACTTCCCAACTTCGGATCAAGCGTGAGTGCCTAGTATTGGCAACGTGGTGAACTGCATCACGCCTTGTCTGAGATAACGGCACCATGGACCTGAAACTTAAGCCTTTTGATTTCGCACAGGCCGCTGCCAAAGCGGGCATGTCCGACATCGCCGAGCGCGTTCAGGCCAAAACCCGGCTGGACGCCCTGGGCGGCACCGGCAACGTTGAGAAATCCAGCTTCCAGGCCGCTTTTTCCAGCGCCCTGGGCTCGGTCAGCCAGGCTCAGAACCAGGCCAGCGCCATGCAGCGCGAAGTGCAATTTGACAACCCCACCGTCAGCCTGGAGCAAACCATGATCTCCATGCAGAAGGCCCAGTTGGGCTTCCAGTCGGCGGTTCAGGTGCGCAACAAGCTGGTTCAGGCGTACACGGATATCATGAACATGCAGGTCTGACGGACCCGCCCCTGTTCAATCCACCGCGCCCGGCCGGGCGCCCTCCTCATGCGCAACGATTCCCGCCTGCCCTTGCAGCAACTGCTGCTGTGCGGCGCCTTGGTCGTCACCCTGTCCATGGGCATCCGCCATGGCTTTGGCCTGTGGCTGCAGCCGATCATCATGGAGCGGGGCTGGAGCCGCGAGTCGTTCTCGCTGGCCATGGCCGTGCAAAACCTGGTGTGGGGTGCCGCTGGCCCCATCGTGGGTTGGTGGGCCGACCGACGTGGCGCCTTCTGGGTGCTTTGGGCGGGCGCCCTGCTGTATGGCTGCGGGCTGGTCGGCATGGCCATGGCCGACACCCCGACCCTGTTCATGCTCAGCACCGGCGTGCTGGTGGGCCTGGGCCAGGCCTGCTCCACTTACGCCGTGGTCTATGGCGTGCTGGGGCGGCATGTCGATCCGGCGAAACGCTCGTGGGCCATGGGCATCACGGCGGCGGCCGGCTCTTTCGGACAATTCCTGATGGTGCCGGTGTCCAGCCTGTTGATCAGCCACCTGGGCTGGCAACAAGCCCTGTGGGTGCTGGGCAGCTTCGCGCTGCTCCTGATTCCATTGGCCTGGGGCCTGCGCGACGACCCCCAAGCCTTGCGCGCCGAGGCCACCGCCCGCAACATCCTGAATCCCGAGCTGAAGCAAACCGCCGGACAAGCCCTGCGCGAGGCCCTCACGCACCCCAGCTACCTGCTACTGACCGGCGGCTATTTCGTGTGCGGCTTCCAGCTGGCCTTCATTGGCGTGCATTTGCCCAGTTACCTCAAAGACCACCAACTGGACCCGAGCGTGGCCACCACCGCGCTTGCCCTGATCGGCCTGTTCAACGTGGTCGGCACTTATGTGGCGGGCGCCTTGGGACAAAAATACCGCAAGACCTGGATCCTCTCAAGCATCTACACCCTGCGCTCCGTGGTGATGATCGCCTTCATCCTGACCCCGCTCACCCCGCTCAGCGTGGGTCTGTTCGCCGCAGCCATGGGCGCTTTGTGGCTGTCCACCGTGCCGCCCACCAATGCCGTGGTGGCACAGATGCTGGGCGTGCAGCATTTGTCCATGCTGGGTGCGCTGGTGTTCTTCTCACACCAGATCGGCTCTTTCATGGGCGTGTGGCTGGGTGGGCGCCTGTACGATCTCACGGGCAGCTACGATGTCGTTTGGTGGCTGGCCGTGGGCCTGGGTTTGCTGGCTGCCGCGTTGAACCTGCCAGTCAAGGAAAACGAAGCCCCCACAGGCCGCGCCCTGATCAGGGCCTGATCCCCGATTCGCGATGACCATGCCCTCCTTCATGCCATCAAAGCGGCCATGGCGCTGGCTGGCCTATCTGGGCGCGGCCGCCTTGCTGGCACTGGTCTTCCTCATGTATTTCCGAAGCCACCTGGTCTTTGACCTGGCCTCGCGTATTTGGAGTTGCTTTTGAGACAAGTTGTGCTCATCACTGGGGCCTCTGATGGCATTGGCGCCGAACTGGCCCGGCAAATGGCCCGACAACACGGCGCCGATCTGGCCCTGGTGCTGGCGGCCCGCAGCGCCGACAAACTGGAACAAGTGGCCGAGCAATGCCGCCAAGCTGGCGCCCAGGTGCTGGTGCGCCCCACCGATGTCGGCCAGGAAGACGCCTGCCGAGGCCTGATCGCCGACACGGTGGCCCGTTTTGGCCGCATCGACACCCTGGTCAACAATGCCGGCATGTCGGCGCACGCCCTGCTGGAAGACGTGGCCGACATGGCCTGGTACGAACAACTCATGCGCGTCAACCTGTGGGGCAGCGCCTGGTGCACCCACGCCGCCCTGCCCCACCTGAAGGCCAGCCGGGGCCGCATCGTGCTCGTCTCCAGCCTGGCGGGCCTGGTCGGTGTGCCGGGGCGCACCGCCTACAGCGCCACCAAATTCGCCATGACCGGCTTCTTCGAGGCCTTGCGCGTTGAAATGCTGCCGCACGGGGTGTCGGTCACCCTCACCTACCCGGGCGTGGTCGCCACTGAAATCCGCTACCGGGGCTTCAATGCCGAAGGCCAAGTCGCCGGCCAAAGCGGCCTGGACGAACGCGGCGCCATGTCCATCGAAGAATGCGCCCGCCTGATCCGCGTCGGCGCTGAAAAACGCCAGCGTGAAGTCGTCATGTCAGCCAAAGGCAAGCTGGCGCGTTGGTTGAAGCTGATCGCGCCGGGGCTGGTCGACAAACTGGCCCTGGCCGCGCTCAAACAAGATGTTCGCCCGCATTAGGCGGTGTTGTTCAACAGCGCCGCCACGGGGCCCCGGGCATACCCCGCACTCCCCTTTACACAGGACCCCGTCGTGCTGGGTAAAATCCCGCGATTGAAGGAATCAGCATGAAATCCATTTTTGGCAGTATCGTCGCCCTCATCACCCCCCTGCACGACGACGGCAGCGTTGACTACGACAGTCTGCGCAAGCTGATCGACTGGCACATCGCCGAGGGCACCAATTGCATCGGCGTGGTTGGCACCACCGGTGAATCGCCCACCGTGTCGTTCGAAGAGCACCGCGAAATCATCCGCGTGGCCGTGGAACAAGCCGCTGGCCGCGTGCCGATCATGGCGGGCGCTGGCGCCAACTCCACCCGCGAAGCCATCGAGCTGAGCGAGTACGCCAAGAAGGTCGGCGCCGACTGCACCCTGCAGGTCGTGCCCTACTACAACAAGCCCACGCAAGAAGGCATCTACCAGCACTTCAAGGCCATCGTTGAAGCGGTGGACATCCCCGTGGTGCTCTACAACGTGCCCGGCCGCACGGTGGCCGACATGCTGCCGGAAACCGCGCTGCGCCTGGCCACGCTGCCTGGCGTCATCGGCCTGAAAGAAGCCACCGGCAACATCGAGCGCGCTGCCTGGCTGATCAAGCAAGCGCCCAAAGGCTTCAGCATCTACTCGGGCGACGACCCCACCGCCGTGGCGCTGATGCTGTTGGGCGGGCACGGCAACATCAGCGTGACGGCCAACGTGGCCCCGCGCGGCATGGCCGAGCTGTGCAAGGCCGCCATGGCGGGCGACGCCAAGCGCGCGGTCGAGTTGCACATGGGCTTGCTGCCGCTGCACAAGCACCTGTTCGTCGAACCCAACCCCATCCCTGTCAAGTGGGCCCTGGCCCGCATGGGCAAGGCCGGTGGTGCACTGCGCCTGCCCTTGACCCCGCTGACCGAGTCTGGCCAAACCATCGTTGAATCCGCGCTGCGCGAATGCGGCCTGTTGTGATCCCTGTAGGATCACGCCCTGTGCGCAATCCATGCGCCGATTGACTTGACCCCGGATGCCCTTGCCCATGTTGAAGACACAAAGCCCTCTCCGCCTGACCGCTCTCAGCCTGGCGCTGATCGGCGCACTGAGCACCACCGGGTGCTCATCCGTCAGCAACGTGCTGGCCGGCGACAAGGTGGACTACCGCAGCAGCGGTGTCAAAACCGTGAACCTGGACGTTCCACCTGACCTGACGCAGTTGTCCGGGCAGTCTCGCTATGGCCAGCAAACCCAGCCGTCTACGGTGTCGGCCACCAGCATGGCCATCCCTGATCGCACGCCCGGCGTTGATGCAGGCACCACCGTCGCCATGCCGCAATCCGGTCTGGTCAAGCTGGAGCGCAGCGGCCAGAACCGCTGGCTGAGCGTGGCCCTGCCCCCTGAAAAGGTCTGGGAGCAAGTCAAGTCTTTCTGGCTGGAGTCCGGCTTTGAACTGCCGGTTGAACAAGCCAGCACCGGCCTCATGGAGACCAACTGGTCGGAAAACCGCGCCAAGCTGCCGCAAAGCGGCGTGCGCAAACTGCTGGGCGGCATCCTGGACAGCCTGTACGACACCGGCGAGCGCGATCAATTCCGCACCCGCATCGAACGCACTGCGCAAGGCAGCGAGATCTACATCACCCATCGCGGCACGCAAGAAGTCTACGAAGACTCGCGCAAGGACCAGACCAAATGGGTGGCCCGCCCCGCTGACACGAGCCTGGAAGCAGAAATGCTGTCACGCCTGATGCTCAAGCTGGGCTCTCCCAAGGACACGGCTGCTGCCGCCAAAGCCAGTGTGGCTGCGGGCACGGCGGCTCCTGCTGCCCCCGCGCGTGTCAGGCTGGAAGCCGATGGCGTCTCGCTGGCAGCTGATGATGACTTTGACACCGTGTGGCGCCGCGTGGGACTGGCCCTGGACCGTGGCGGCTTCACGATTGAAGACCGTGACCGCAGCCAAGGCACCTACGAGATCCGCCTGGCCCCGAGCAACGACCCCAATGCCAGCAAACCTGGCTTCCTCTCACGCCTGTTCGGCTCATCGGATGCCAGCGCCGATGGCTTGAAGCGTTACCGCGTGCAGGTCTCTGCCAAGGGCATCAACAGCGCCATCAAGGTGCTGAACACCAAGGGCGAAGCCGAGACTTCGGACGCCGGTCGCCGCATCACCAAGCAGTTGCTGGACGAACTCAGCTGACCGGAAGCGGCTCTCGCCCGACTCAAAGGCCAAAAGCCCTGTGCTGGTATGATCCAGCCAGGGCTTTTTTCATGTGCAAACGCCTCAGCCAGGCGCAAAAAAGCCGCTCCGAAGAGCGGCTTTTTCAATCTGCGAGGACAGATTACTTCGAGGCAGCGGCGTCAACAGCGGCCGAAGCAGCTTCAACGACGGCCGAAGCGGCTTCCGAAGCGGAAGCGGCCACAGAAGCGGCAGCATCCGAAGCGACTTCAGCAACAGCCGAAGCAGCGGAAGCGGCTTCCGAAGCTGCCGAAGCGGCTTCAGCAACAGCGGTTTCTTCAGCTTTCTTACCGCAAGCGGCCAGAGCCATGGCAGCGATCAACGAAGCCAGCAGGAGCGACTTTTTCATGCTTGTGTCCTCAAAAGGAATAGTCAAAAAACGGGGTTCTATGGAACTATGTGCAAAGCTCACAGCCCCAAAAAAATGTGAGACGGTGACTTTGGATGTGCAGCAATCGTTAAATTGCCACTCATTCAGACTGCAATTATACGATGCTTCGGGCAATTCCCTATAGGCCCAAAGTTGTCGGAGGCAAGGCCTCGCTACAACGTTGCAAAATAACATCAGCCTCTTGACGCCACTCGCTGAGGTCAGAGGGCCTGCGAGACCACAGGCCCCGCCCTGAAATCGGATCCAGCAGGCGCAGGCCCAGCTGTTTTTCAAGCACCAGGGTGGGCATCAAGGACGGCGCCTGGTCAGGATCAGCCAAATAGCATTTCACGCGGTGCGCCCAAGTGCCTCGCCACGCCACCCAGCGCGGATGCCGACGGGGCAGCTCGTCCAGGGTGGCTGCCACCAGCGTGCAGTGGGTGACGCGGCTGTTCAAACTCCACTGTTGAAAAGCCTCCATGACGCTGCGCTCACCCAGCGGCCAACGGCTGAAATCACCGTCGCAGAAATACAAAGGCACCGGGTGGGCCGCCGCCATGGCCATTGCGGCACGCACGCGGTCCATGAAGTCCGGCCAACCATCGATGCGCCCCAAGGCAGACTCGTTGTGATCGCCCGGTGGCATCGTCATTTCAAGGGGGTCCATGGCAAGCCTCCATCAGCCAATAAAGGTTTCTACACGCTGGGGTGAAGCCAGCCATCTTCCGACCACTGGTCCAGCAATTCTCGGGCATCGGCACTGGCCTTGGCCACGGTAGCTGCACTGAGTTGACGGCGGTCGGCCAGGGCCCGCATCAAGCGCGCGTCGGCACCGGCCGCCAACCAGGATTCGCCGTTGGCAAAGATGCGCTTGTCGTCATAGGCCATGCGGGTTTTGGCATCCAGCACCACGCCCACGCCATCGGGTAGAGGCTCACCGGGCTCGAACCAGACGCGGGGCTTCAGCTCCGTCAAGGACTCCCCCAAGGCTGCCTGGATTTGTTGTGGATCGTTCAGGAAGCGCTGCACCGCATCGAGCGCGAACTGCTGCAAGTCGGCTGGAATGCGGCCCGGCTCATCGGTCGCGGGCTGCTGTGGGTCTTTGTACAAGCGCGGCTTGAGCGCAGGTTCCAGGGCTTCGGCACAGCGGCCCAGCACCTCACGGGTGATCTCGACGGCCTCCGGCGCGCGAAAGCCGATCGAGCAGGTCATGCATTCGCCCTCGGCCACACCGTCGTGGCCCCACATGGGCGGCAGGTAGAGCATGTCGCCAGGCTCCAGCAGCCATTCCTCCTGGGGCTCGAAATTGGCCAGCACCTTCAGCGGCATGTCGGGCTTCAGGCTGGCGTCCTTGAGCGGCCCCACGCGCCAGCGGCGGCGGCCGTGAACCTGCAGCAAAAACACATCGTAGGAGTCGTAATGCGGCCCCACACCGCCGCCATCGCTGGCATACGAGATCATCAGATCATCCACACGCGCCTGGGGCACAAAGCCAAATTGCCGCAGCAACGCATGGGCGGCGGGCACGTGCAGGTCCAGGCCCTGCACCAGCAAGGTCCAGCCGGGTTGGTCCAGCTTGGGCAAGGCGCGGCGGGGGATCGGGCCTTGGCGCAAACGCCAGTCGTTGCTGGCCAGGTCTTGCACGATCAGGCGGGATTCGACCTCGTCCTGGCCCGCCAAAGCGAACAAGGCGGAGCGGTCCACCGGGGGCTTGACGCCGGGGATGGCCTGGCGGATCAGCAGGGGTTTTTTCTGCCAATGGCGGCGCATGAATTGCTGTGGGGACAGGCCGCCCAGCAAGGTCGATGGCGCGTCCAGCGGCGCGTGGTTCAGGTCGGTGGTGGTCAATGTCATGGTCGCCATTGTGCGACCACTGGCCCAAGCTGGAATGGCGGCCATGAGATGATTGAGGGATGATGATTTCCTCCCCCTGCGTCGTCAGCCTGGTCTGGCGACTCGAAGATGCGCAAGGCCAACTGATCGACGAACTGCCCGAACCCATGGAGTTCTTCGTCGGTGGCGATGACCTGCTGGCCAAGGTCGAAGAGGTCCTGATCGGGCAAGCCCCGGGCTTCGCGGCCGACCTGAACCTGGAGCCCGAAGAGGCTTTTGGCGACTACAAGGCCGAGCTGGTTTTCTTTGAAACCCGCGACATCTTCCAGGCCGAAGTCGACGTGGGCATGCAGTTCGAAGGCCCACCTGAAGGCTCGACCACCCCCGACCTGCCGCCGGACGTGCTCTACACCGTGACCGAGGTGTACGACACCCACGTGGTGCTGGACGGCAACCACCCCTTGGCGGGCGTGGCGCTGCGTTTGTCCATGAAGGTGGAAGGCGTGCGCACGGCCACGCTGGAAGAGATCGAGCAGGGCTCGGTGGCCGAATCTGTGTTCACGCTGGCACCCAGTCAGGCACCGCCGGGCTCAGTGCTGCACTGAGCCTACTGGCGTCATCCTCGGCCCGTTGAACCGAAGCCGCCTTCGCCCCGCGATGTGGTTTCAAACGACTCAACCCGCCGAAAGCTGGCCTGCACGACCGGCACGATGACCATTTGCGCAATGCGCTCCATGGGCTCGATGGTGAAAGGCGCGTTGCCACGGTTCCAGCAGCTGACCATGAGCGGGCCCTGGTAGTCCGAGTCGATCAGCCCGACCAAATTGCCCAGCACGATGCCGTGCTTGTGGCCCAGCCCGGAGCGCGGCAGGATCATGGCCGCCAGACTGGGGTCGCCCAGGTGCATCGACAAGCCCGTGGGGATCAACTGAGCCTGCCCGGGCTCCAGCACCACAGCCTGGTCAAGGCAAGCGCGCAAATCCAGCCCCGCACTGCCCGGCGTGGCATAAGAGGGCAGGTAGTCGGCCATGCGTGCATCCAGCACTTTGATGTCAACGGTCGTCATCGAAATCTCAACTCAATTCAATTCACGGAAAGAAGATTCAGCCTGCGCGCCAGCTCCAACATGAGTGCGCGCGCCAGCACCAGCTTGTCGGCTTTGCTGCCGTCTTCGGGCAAGTGGCGCTGACTGGTGGCATCCACCACCAGCAGCGCGTTGTCGTCGTGGCCAAAGGTGGCGGGGCCCAGGTTGCCGATGATCAGGGGAATGCGCTTGCGCAGCAGCTTGGCCCGCGCATGCTCCAGCAGGTTTTCGCTTTCGGCGGCAAAACCCACGCAGTAAGGCGCTTTGGGCAAGGCGGCCACGGCGGCCAGGATGTCGGGGTTCTCGGTCAGCTCGAAAGTGGGCGCCACTTTCTTGCCTTCCTTCTTGATTTTGTGCTGGCTCAGTGAGGCTGGGCGCCAGTCGGCCACCGCCGCTGTGGCGATGAACACATCGTGATCGCTGGCCACCGGCAGCACGGCGTCTTGCATCTGCAAGGCCGACATCACGTCAATGCGGCGCACGCCGCGCGGTGTGGGCAAATGCACGGGGCCGGCGATCAGGGTGACCTGGGCGCCAGCCTCGACCGCCGCGCGCGCCAATGCAAAACCCATCTTGCCGCTGGAGTGGTTGGTGATGCCGCGCACCGGATCGATCGACTCGAAGGTGGGGCCGGCGGTGATCAACAGCCGCTGCCCTTGCAGGATCTTGGGCTGGAAAAAGGCGATCAGGTCGGCCAGCAGGTCGGCGGGCTCGTTCATGCGGCCATCGCCGACTTCGCCGCAGGCCTGGTCACCACTGTCGGGGCCGAGCAGGATGGTGCCGTCGTCTCGCAACGTTTGCGCGTTGCGCTGCGTGGCGGGGTGCGACCACATCTCGCGGTTCATGGCGGGGGCCACCAGCAAAGGGCAACGCTCGCGAGGGCGTGCCAGGCACAGCAGGCTGAGCAGCTCATGCGCGCGGCCTTGCACCAGTTGCGCCATGAAATCGGCACTGGCGGGCGCCACCAGAATGGCATCGGCCTCGCGGCTGAGGTTGATGTGCGCCATGTTGTTGGGCTCGCGCGCGTCCCATTGGCTGGTGGCCACGGGCCGCCCGGACAGCGCCTGCATCGTCACCGGGGTGATGAAGGCTTGCGCCGCTTCGGTCATGACCACTTGAACGGTGGCGCCTGCCTTGACCAGCAGGCGGACCAGTTCGGCCGATTTGTAGCAGGCGATGCCGCCTGTCAGGCCCAGCACGATGTGCTTGCCCAGGAGATCTGAACGTTCTGACATGGCCCGGACTCTAGCAGGCTTGCCCAGCCTGCCGGATCAAGGACGCCGCAAAGCCGTCACGGGCGACTGAAGAACCCGCGCGCGGTAGGTGCTGGGCGAAATGCCCGACCACCGCTTGAAGGCATAGGTGAAGGCGCGCCGGTCGGAAAAACCAAGCTCGACGCTGATGCTTTCCATGCTGATGGCCTTTTTGCTCAGCATTTGTCGAGCACGGGTGTACTTGGCCTGGGCTTGCAGGTCGGCGAACTTGAAGCCTTCGGCCTGCAGGCGCCGCTGCAAGGTGCGCGCATGGATGCCCATGGACTCGGCCACCTCGTCCAAGCCGCCTTTGAGCAGTTCGGGCTGAACCTCAAAGGCCTGACGCACTGCTTCGGTCGAAGCAAAGTGCGGTTTGCTGGCCTCCAGCTCGCGCACGATGGCTTGGCGCGCCTGGCCGTGGACGGACGGGAGCGCGCCTTGCAGCGCAACATCCAGCATGGCTTTGGGAAAGACCAAAGCATTTCGAGGCGCCCCGAATTGCACATGACAAAGGAAGAAATCCTGAAACAAAGCCGCGTTATCAGGACGCGCCCTTTGAAACTGCACGGCGTGCAGCGGCTGTGAAAACAGCGACAGGGACCGACCCAGCATGGCCTTGGCAAATTTACGGCAGGCCGCCAGCACGATCTCAATCACGAAAGGCGCCTCGGGGCGGCGGGCCATTTCGGGATCAAGGGTCACCACGATCGCGGCTTCGGTGTCGGTCTCTTCCAGGCTGACCCACAGCCACGGCAGTTGCATGGCCCGAATCCAGGGCAAGGCTTCAATGGCCTCGCGCATGGTGGGGCTGGTGGCCAAAAAAGCCTCGACCTGGGGGAAGCGGTCAAACACATAGGCTTCGCCCAAGGCCAGGGGGAAATAGTGCGTGGTGGAGCGCTTGACGCCCACCTCAATGGCCCGCAGCAGGGCATCGGCGGTGACCATGCCGCCATGCGGCTTGTTCACATCCAGCTCAACGCCCGATTCCTGGAACGCGGTCTCAACCGCAAAGCCGCAGCGGGCGGCAGCGCGCACCCAACTGGGCACACCGAACATGGGAATGGTGGCCGACAAGCTCGAAATCTCGGGGATCCAGGCAGGCGCCTCAGTGGGTCTGGATTGGACATTGGAGGTGAGCAAAATCATTTCCAATCAATATCTGAATACATGTGTTTTCGAATAGTTAGGACAATTCACCGAATATCGAACGCTCGTATGAATTGGTTATTCCAATCTATTTAACTTTGCAGCCCACCACAAGCATTTCAGGTATCAAAATGGGAACAAATGACGACGCAACCCACATCCATGTCGATAAACATGGGTCGTCAGCCCCTGGCGATACAGGGAGTTCATGGAAGATGATGCCCGTGCACGACCCGCAGACAAGCAGCCAGCCGCACCATTTGGATACGTGCGTTGTCCGCGCGGACATGATTCAGCGGCTCAGGACCGGCCCTGCTGGTCGCGCCAATTGCTGGGAGTGCAACCTTCCCAGCGCTTGAAAGCCGCCGTGAACGCTCGGCGGTCTGAGAAGCCCAGGCGCGCGCTGATGTCGTCGATGGACATGTCACCCTTGCGCAGCCAATCGCAGGCCAGCCGGTGGCGCATGCGGGCCTGCAGGTGCAGGTAGCCGTCGCCCTCGTCCTTCAGGCGGCGTTGCAGAGTGCGGGGGTGCAGGTTCAGGCGTTCGGCCATGTCTTCCACGCCCAGGGCCAGCAGGCCGGGTTTGAGGGCGATGATTTCTTCGATCTCGGCGGCCACACCCTGGCGGCGGGCCTCTTTGCCCAGGCGCTGCTCGGCCAGGAAGTGTGCCTGCTCGTGCAGGGCCGGGAAAGCGCCTTCCAGCGGCAGGTCAAGGATGCGGCTTTCGAACACCAGTGCGTCCATGGGTTGGTTGAAGTTGACGGGCACTTCAAAGAACTGCTGCAGTTGCTCTGCATACGGTGGCGGAGGCCGTTTGATGGACACCGACACGAAGCCATCGGACGAGCCTTGCAAGGAGCGGCCGAACTTGCGGACACAGGCCAGCAGGGCTTCGGTCACATAGTGCAATGGCAAGCCCAGGGTTTCAGCGTCCACCACGGGCACTTCGAAGCTGATGGCCACGTAGGCCAGGTCGCCCTCTTCGCGGATGTCGAACTGCGCCCAGGGCAGTACCATGCGCTTGGCCATTTCGGCCACGTCCAGGGCCTGGCGCAAGGTGGGGCTGGTGGTCAGCAGGGTTTCAAATTCGGGCAGGGATTCAAACGCGAAGGTGTCGCCCAACACCACCGGGAAATGCTTGTGGGGCGACATGGCCACGCACTGCTCCAACACCGAGATCAACTGCAAGGGCGACACGCGGGCGTCTTCCAGGCGGATCAGGTCGATTGTGATGCCGGCCTCTTTGAACAGCGGTTGCACGTTGAACCCGCACTTGGCGGCCGCCTTGATCCAGCTGGACAGCATGAACAGCGGAATGGGCTTGATGCCCAGGGCTTTGAGAACGATCGATGGAATCTGCATAAATGAAAACGGCCCACTCAACGTGAGTGTGCCGCAGTCTACCGAAGATCGGGGTTTCAACAGCGACGCAAAAAAAAGCCTCCGTCACCGGAGGCCTCTTGGGTCGTGAACTCAATCACATGGCCAGGGTCTGGCGCATTTGCTCGCTGGCCTTGACCGGATCACCGCCGCTGCCGTTGAAGGCGGCCAGCCACTCGGGGTAGCCGCGCTGCTCGGACTCTTGCCACGGGTGGAAGCCCACCCTGTAGTAGGTCCAGTAAGCCTTGGCCATGGGGGCCAGCAAGCCGTTGGGCTTGATCAACCACCAGATGCCACCAGCCATCAGCTTCATGCGTTGCGCCAGGGTGAAGCCGTCCTGGATCAACATTTTGCGCTGGATGTAGAAGATGGTGACGGGGAACAAGATGGTGGCATCAACCAGGGCCAGCACACGTTTGAAGTAACCCACCTTGGCCACGTCAACCATGACGTCGTAGGCAACGCCCTTGTGTTCGACTTCTTCAATGGCGTGCCAAGCGTACATGGCGCGCACGCGGGGGTCGGCTTCCTTCAGCAAATCGCGCTTGTCGAACATGCTGTGGGCGATGATCGAGGTGAAGTGCTCGAGCGCAGCGGTCACCGCCACGGTGTAGCTGCGGCTGTACCACTTGCGGTAGCGGTTGGTCAGGAAGTTTTCGACCCAGGCGCTCAGGGCTTCGGTGTCGATGCCTTGCTTGCGGATGCGTTCGTTGTCTTGGCGGTGGACGATGCCGTGCTGGGCTTCCTGCTTGTTGAAGTCCTTGATCTCTTGCAGCATCTTCGGGTCGGTGACTTGGTCGCGGAAATCGCGCACACAGGTCATGAAGAATTTTTCACCGGGCGGGAAAATGATGGACAGGGCGTCCCAGAAGCGCGACTTGAAAGGGTCGCCGCCAAACCAGTACTTGGGGATGTCGCCGTCCAGGTTGAAGTTCAGCTTCTCGCGGGGGACGATGGGATGGATTGCAACGGGGGTGGTCATGAGCAACACCTTTCTTGTAGTAAGTCGGTCCTCGGTAATTGAACTATAGGGATGCGATCCCCTCGCTCACAGGATGCTGGATGACAAGATGGCATTGGCGCCGACATTCGCACAAAGAAAAAGGCTCCCGAAGGAGCCTTTTAGGGTGAACTCACGACATCAGAGTCGCTCAGTCACCCATGCGGGCACACTGGCCAAAGCTTGTGCCAGTTTGGAGGGGTCGGTGCCGCCAGCCATGGCCATGTCGGGCTTGCCGCCCCCCTTGCCACCCACTTGCAGGGCCACGAAGTTGACCAGCTCGCCGGCTTTGAGCTTGCCGATGGTGTCGGCGGTCACGCCAGCTGCGATTTGCACCTTGCCACCCTCAACGGCGGCCAGCACGATGGCGGCGGTCTTCAGCTTGTCCTTGAGCTTGTCCATGGTGTCACGCAGGGACTTGGCATCGGCTCCGTCCAGCACGGCAGCCAGCACCTTGATGCCCTTAATCTCCACAGCCTGGCTGAGCAGTTCATCGCCCTGGCTGGAGGCCAGCTTGCCCTTGATGGCGGCGAGTTCTTTCTCCAAGGTGCGGATCTGGTCTTGCGCGGCGGCCACGCGGGCGGGCACTTCGGCGGGTGAGGCCTTGAGCAAACCGGCCAGGCCGTGCACGGTGTTTTCCAGCGACTGCAGATAACTCAGTGCGTTGACGCCCGTGACCGCCTCCACGCGACGAACACCCGCTGCCACGCCGCTTTCGGCGACGATCTTGAACAGGCCGATGTCCCCCGTGCGCTTGACGTGCGTGCCGCCGCACAACTCTTTGGAAGAGCCGATGCTGAGCACGCGGACCTCGTCGGCGTATTTCTCGCCGAACAGCATCATGGCGCCCGTCTTTTGCGCATCTTCCAGGCCCATTACGGCGGCGTTGGTCGCCTCGTTGAGCAGGATCTCGGCGTTGACCAGCTCCTCGACCTGGCGGATCTCGTCGGCGCTCATAGGCGCGTTGTGCGCGAAGTCGAAACGGGTGCGGTCGGCCGTGACCTGCGAGCCCTTTTGCTGCACGTGGCCGCCCAGCACTTCGCGCAAGGCCTTGTGCATCAGGTGGGTGGCGCTGTGGTTGCGGATGGTGCGGGCGCGCACGTCGGCATCGACGCGGGCGTTGAGGGTATCGCCCACCTTGATCTCGCCTTCGACCACGCGGCCGTGGTGGCCGAACACATCGGCCTGGATCTTCTGGGTGTCTTCCACCACGAAGCGCGAGGTGCCGTTCCGCAGGTCGCCGCTGTCGCCAGCCTGGCCGCCGGATTCAGCGTAAAAGGGGGTGTCGTTCAGCACGATGACGGCATCGTCACCGGCGCGGGCGGACTGGGCGGGGCTGCCATCCACGTAGACGGCGGTGACTTTGGAGCCTTCGTGGGTGAGGTGGTCGTAGCCGTGGAAGGTGGTGGGTGTGCCGGTGTATTCCAGGCCGGCGGCCATCTTGAATTTGCCGGCGGCGCGGGCTTGTTCGCGCTGGCGGGTCATGGCGGCGTCGAAGCCGGCACTGTCCACGGTCACATCGCGTTCGCGGCAGACGTCGGCGGTCAGGTCGACCGGGAAGCCGAAGGTGTCGTGCAGCTTGAAGGCGGTGTCGCCGTCAATGACTTTGGCGCCGGATTTTTCAACAGCGGCCAAGGCAGTTTCCAGGATCTCCATGCCATTGGCGATGGTCTGGAAGAAGCGCTCTTCTTCGGTCTTCAAGACCTCGGTGATCCGCTTTTCGTTCTGGCGCAGCTCGGGGTAAGCATCGCCCATCTGCTCGACCAAAGCGCCGACCAGCTTGTGGAAGAACGGTGTGCGCGCGCCCAGCTTGTAGCCATGGCGGATGGCGCGGCGCGTGATGCGGCGCAGCACGTAGCCACGGCCTTCGTTGCTGGGGATCACGCCATCGGCCACGGTGAACGAGCACGCGCGGATGTGGTCGGCGATCACCTTGAGGCTGGGGCTGGATGCGTCAACATCACCGCCACCAGCGGCATCCACAGCCTGCTTGGCTGCGGCCAGCAAGGCCACGAACAAGTCGATCTCGTAATTGCCATGCACACCTTGCAGCACGGCGGCGATGCGCTCCAGGCCCATGCCGGTGTCCACGCTGGGCTTGGGCAACTTGTGCATCACGCCCGCTTCATCGCGGTTGAACTGCATGAACACGTTGTTCCAGATCTCGATGAAGCGGTCGCCGTCTTCATCGGGGCTGCCTGGCGGGCCGCCGGGGATGTGGTCGCCGTGGTCGTAGAAGATCTCGGTGCAGGGGCCGCAGGGGCCCGTGTCGCCCATCATCCAGAAATTGTCCGACGCGTAGCGCGCGCCCTTGTTGTCGCCGATGCGGATGATGCGCTCGGCCGGCACGCCAATCTCTTTGTTCCAGATCTCGTAGGCTTCGTCGTCGTCGGCGTAAACCGTGACGGTGAGCTTGTCCTTGGGCAGCTTGAAGACTTCAGTCAGCAGCTCCCAGGCGAAGCCGATGGCGTCGCGCTTGAAGTAATCGCCGAAGCTGAAGTTGCCCAGCATTTCGAAGAAGGTGTGGTGGCGGGCGGTGTAGCCCACGTTGTCCAGGTCGTTGTGCTTGCCGCCAGCGCGGATGCATTTTTGC
>Ga0209841_1000113_pt1 | contig 18904 bp, 19 predicted proteins | sample GWRWT4_30Apr14_FD_187185 | JGI IMG/M metagenome (GOLD analysis project Ga0209841, IMG submission 187185) | Sand microcosm microbial communities from a hyporheic zone in Columbia River, Washington, USA - GW-RW T4_30-Apr-14 (SPAdes) (version 2) | ecosystem: Engineered > Artificial ecosystem > Sand...
GATGATAGCATTGGACATTAAATTACCCTCTATTTTCAATATATGGCGTCTTTCCGGTTGCGGAAAACGGCTAAATTTAGCCAAACACCTTACACCAACGATATAGCGCCCCTGGTGGTCGGAGCGCGATTGATATTGGGGGGATATACCGTCTTTATTGGGCTACCCCCTTTGCGCCAATTTTGATCGTTTAATATGTTCTGGTTAACATACATTCAGCGTCGTGAACGAAGTTTGCCTTCCAGAAACATATTGTAGCGCTCGCGCAACGCGCCACCATTTGGGTGAACGGAACATCAATTAACTTTGTAGAATGAAAATTGACATTATAAATCTATAAAAAATTGTTCGGATTTGGGTCGTTAATTGCGCGCTATATATATAGTGTTGCTATGATATAAAGTAAGTTCTTAAAGGCCAGCAGTCTTTATTAAGATAGATTTTCGATTTTCGGAGGGTTTAGTCATGAGAAATCTTTATTTAGGAACAGCGCTGGCCGCTTGTTCGGTTATTGCCGTAAGTCCGGCGTCAGCCGACCGTACCGGCGATCCGATAACTGATAGCTATATTTGCGTTTTCAAGCGTAATGCAGTTGCCAAGGCAGATGTAGGCGGAAAAGCTGATCGCGCGGTGCGTGATGGCGGCGGAAAACTCAAGCATGTCTATCGCGATGCAGTTCGCGGCTTTGCGGCCGAGATGAGCAAAGCGGGAGTTGACGGTCTGAAAGCACGCAACAGTGAAATCGCTTTTTGCGAAGCCGACCGCGTGATCACTGTGACACCGCGTGATGAAAACGGAAATGTGGTTTACGCTTTGGGCGAAGTCAAAGCGAGCAAAGGTCAGGATGGCGTCAAACCAACTCCACCGCCTTCGCCAACTCCCCCACCGCCGCCGCCACCTCCTCCGCCGTCAGCTGCTCAACAAACCCCTTGGGGCATCACCCGCGTTGGTGGTGGCGTCAATGGTAATTATGCCACGGCATGGGTTATCGATTCGGGCATACATTTGGCGCATCCTGACCTGAATGTAGACAAGGTCCGCAGCCGCAGCTTCATCACCGGTTTGACCGCAGATGACCAGAATGGACACGGCACGCATGTAGCGGGCACGATCGCGGCCCTGAATAACAATATCGGCGTTGTCGGTGTTGCACCCGGTGCCCAAGTGGTTGCCGTGCGCGTGCTCAACAAAAAAGGCAGCGGATCGACATCTGGCGTAATTGCCGGTGTTGACTATGTAGCGCAAAATGCCGCAGCAGGCGACGTTGCCAATATGAGCCTTGGTGGAGGTATCAGCCAAGCACTGGATGACGCGGTTGCAGCCGCTGCGGCCAAGGGCATTCGGTTTGCTTTGGCGGCCGGAAACGAAAGCACCAATGCCACAAGCAGTTCACCCGGTCGGGTGAGCGGGCCAAATATCTATACGGTATCTGCATTCGGGACGGGCGATGTGTTTGCCTCATTCTCGAACTTCGGTAACCCGCCGGTTGATTTCTCCGAACCCGGCGTTGGGATCAGGTCAACATGGCTGGCAGGTGGCTATAACACGATCAGCGGCACATCGATGGCAACCCCGCATCTTGCAGGCTTGTTGTTGCTCGGCCCGATACGCAGTGGTGGATCGGTTATCGGCGACAGGGACGGTACACCGGACATTATCGGTGTAAGGTAAATGCCGGATATAGTTTTTAAGGCCGAATGATATTTCGGCCTTTCTAACCCGAATATACAAAAGTCCCCGCGCATTTCGGTATGTGCGGGGATTTTTTATACTGGCGGAAACCTATTGGATACTCTTTTGACGCTATGTGGTTATCCCTTTTAGCCGCTTGCTGTTTGTCGCCTCGCGAAATAATGAGGCCGCGAACACAAGCTATTGCCAGGAAGACTTTGTATGAAAATTGCGATGATAGGATCAGGTTATGTCGGGCTCGTCTCTGGCGCGTGCTTTGCTGACTTTGGCCATGATGTTGTCTGCGTCGACAAGGACGCACGCAAGATCGACCAGCTTAACGCCAATATCATGCCGATTTTTGAACCCGGCCTCGATACTTTGGTCAAGACCAATGTCGATGCCAAACGGCTTTCCTTTTCGACTGACCTCAAGGCATCTTTGAAGGGTTGCGAAGCAGTTTTTATCGCCGTGGGAACACCATCGCGACGCGGCGATGGCCATGCCGACCTTAGTTATGTCTACGCTGCCGCCGAAGAACTGGCGGGCGCTATCGACCCCAAAACTGTTGTCGTAACCAAATCGACCGTTCCGGTTGGCACAGGTGATGAAGTCGAACGCATTATCCGTGAAGCCAATCCCACGCTCGATTTCGCCGTCGTATCCAACCCCGAATTCTTGCGCGAAGGCGCGGCTATTGGCGACTTTAAACGACCAGACCGTATTGTTGTTGGCAGCGATGTCGAATGGGCGCGCGAAACCATGCGTGCCATTTATCGTCCGTTATTCCTGAATGAATCGCCGATCTTGTTTACAAGCCGCCGGTCTTCGGAACTTATCAAATATGCCGCCAACGCGTTTCTGGCGACAAAAATCACTTTCATCAATGAAATGGCCGACCTTTGCGAAAAACTGGGTGCCAATGTTCAGGATGTGTCACGCGGAATTGGTCTCGATAATCGCATCGGGTCGAAATTCCTGCACGCAGGTCCTGGCTATGGCGGCAGCTGCTTTCCAAAGGATACGCTTGCTCTCCTCAAAACCGCTCAGGATAATGATAGTCCGGTCCGCATTGTCGAAGCCGTCGTTCAAGCGAACGATCTTCGCAAGCGGGCCATGGGTCGCAAGATTATCGCTGCCCTGGGCGGGGATGCGCGAGGCAAGAAAGTCGCGCTGCTCGGTTTGACGTTCAAGCCGAACACCGACGACATGCGGGATGCACCTTCAATAGCGATTGTGCAAACTTTGATGGATGCCGGTGCACAGGTCCACGCGCATGATCCCGAAGGAATGGAGGAAGCAGCCAAGATACTTCCCGGCGTCGTTATGACTGAAAGCGCTTATGCCGCTGCGGACGGAGCCGACGCGGTTGCGTTGGTGACCGAATGGGATGCCTATCGTGCGCTAGATCTGAAAAAGCTGCGGTCTGCCATGAACGGAAGCGCGATGATTGACCTACGCAACATCTATCGTGCTGCGGAAATCGAAGAGGCTGGCTTCAGCTATAGCAGCATCGGCCGCTAAGCTCAGCCTGTCGTCAGGGCTAAACTGCCTGTGAAGCCGCATTGCTATCGGGTTGTCGGAACCGGTCAAAGGTTGCAGCAATGCAACGCGCATATGGTCGGCCGCTGTCCTCGATAAAAAGCGTGTCGCCGCGCCATTTGGTCAGTCCGCGATCTTCAAAGGGCTTAAGCGCCTGACGGTTCTGGCTATCCGAACGGATTTCGACATGGCCTTCGCACAGAAGGCTTTCAATCCAACGGCTATGTGCCATGTCTGACGCATCCGGTTTGAAGCCCCGAACCGTCGGCAAAGAACCGGCGTTTATACGCTCACGGTAAGTCCCGATATTTTTCTCGTTTTGCACCAATATCCCGGGCAGCATGCTGATCGAGCTGGCCCCGAAGCCCAAAAGAGTGTCGTTACTATCTTCGGTGAAGCCCTGAAAATTTCGTCTGACGCCACCTGCTTTTGCGGCCAATGCCAAGGGATCTTCCGGCAGAGCGAAATGATCGAAACCAACCGGAACATATCCGGCGGCAACCAGAAGATCATAGCCCAGCGCGGATTGCCGGAACCGCAAATTTGCATCCGGCAATGCGCTGCCATCGATGCGCCTTTGACGTGGTATCATGCTGGGTAAATGGGCATAGCCAAACAAGGCGACGCGCGTCGGACGAAGCTTGATGGCATGTGCGATACTATCCGCAAGGTCGGCCAAAGTCTGATTGGGAAGTCCGTACATCAAATCAAAATTTATCGCCGTGATCCCCCGTGACCGCAAGGCCGAGACGCAATTTTCGATCAGCGCCAGCGGTTGGATACGTCCGATGGAGGCTTGCACATGGGGCGAGAAAGTCTGAACACCCAGACTAACCCGGGTCACGTTCGAAGCCGCCAGCACCAGGGCCCATTCGGGCGTAAATTCCCGCGGGTCGATCTCGATCGATATTTCCGGCTGACCAGCAGCAAAGACGGTAATGATCCGGTCGAGCAATCTTACAAATTCGATGGTGGAAAGCGCATTGGGGCTTCCGCCGCCAAAGGCAATTCGCCTCAAGCACCCCCTGCCGCCAATGCGCTTGGCAACCAAGGAAAGTTCAGCCTCCAGCGCCTCCAGATAAGCGGTCATCCGCTGCGCTTTTGATGCAGCGCCCGTGTTGCATCCGCAATACCAGCAAATCGATTTGCAAAATGGAATGTGCACATAAAGCGATAGAGGCGTGCCCGGCGCGACTGCCTCTAGTGCATTCGCATAATCTTCGGGTCCGACGCCTTCATGGAATTCCGCGGCTGTGGGATAGCTGGTGTATCTGGGCACAGGCCGGGACAATAATTCAGGATAATAAGGCCACATGGCAACTGTTTATCCCAGCATCCGCACAGCACCTTGATCTGTATCAAAGACAAAGCACTTTTGCGGCGCAATATGGATCTATTAACAGCAAGGTCAGTAAAAGGAACCAACATGAAATCTCTCCCTTTGAAGCTCGCATTATTGGCGGGCGCCGCCATGTTCAGCAGCAGCATTGCCCATGCCGAAGCTGGCGATACTTTTGTCCGGGTACGCGCCATCATTGTTGCGCCGAATGAAAGTTCCGGCGGCATATTGCCGACCTTTCCAACCGAAGAGGTCGCGGTGAACAACAGCGTTATGCCGGAAATCGATATCACCCACATGGTAACAAACAATGTCGGGCTGGAACTGATTGCGGCGACAACCAAACATAATGCATCCGGCACCACAGGAACCACAGGTGGTATTGGCAAGCTTGCATCGACGTGGGTTTTGCCGCCAACCTTGACGGTGCAATATCATTTCACACCCGAAGCCAAAGTACGGCCTTATGTCGGGGCAGGGGTCAACTATACCATCTTCTATTCCGAAAAGGCATCTGCCGGATTGGAAACGGCGGTCGGCCAGACGGATGTCAATTTGAAAAACAGCTTTGGCTGGGCCGCGCAGGCCGGGGTCGACATCGATTTGAACGAGAAGTTATTTCTGAACTTTGACGTTAAATATATCGACATTGATACCACAGCACGCTTGGCAACTACCGCCATTGGAACGCAGCGGGTGAAAATCAATCTCAATCCGTTTGTCGTAGGAGTTGGCTTGGGTTTCCGTTTTTGAGAGTCAGCGGAAATCAATATGCCTTGGGCGGTGCTTCCGGGGGGAGGCGCCGCTCCAATTATATCAGCAGCAATCGTCTTCGTTCGTGCCATCAGCCTTTTTCTTGCGCTCATTGGCCACATGACACCCTTTTTGGCAGCAGCCGTGATTTCCCCCTTCGCCGGGCAGCGGTTGTTTGAACGGAATTGACACGCGAACATCCCCATCACCGCAAACACCGACCATGATCGATTTACCCTGTGCCGGCACTGGCGGCAGGGTCAAAATCAGGATTGCGAACAGGCTGACAACTTGCCTCATACGTTGTCTTCATCCTCGATCAAAATGCGCATCGCGGCACCATCGGCATCGTCAAACTGGCCATTTTTGATTGACCAGAAGAATCCTGTGAGGCCAAGCAAACCAAGACCCAATGCAACCGGTATAAGAAAGGCCAGCCCTGTCATCGGGCGCTAGCCGCATTTTTGAGGCGAAGGGCATTGGCAACCACCACCAGCGACGAACCCGACATGGCCGCAGCCGCGATCAGGGGCGTCACTGTGCCAGCAATGGCAAGTGGCACGGCCAGCATATTATAGCCAATAGCCAGGATGAAATTCTGCCTGACAATCTGCTGCGTTTTCCGGGCGGCGCGGATGGCGGTGGCAACGGGGCTGAGAGCATCCCCCATGAATACGACATCAGCGGCATTCTGGCCTGCGTCACTGGCGGATGCAGGTGCGATTGAAGCGTGACCTGCGGCAAGCGCAGGCCCGTCATTCAAGCCATCACCCACCATCAGAACCTTGTGACCTGCGGTGGTTTGCCGGGCGATAGCATCCAGCTTGTCCTGCGGTTGCATGGACGTCTGCGCTGTCATTGCCAAAGCCCGTGCTATCGGCGCCACCGATTCAGCGCGGTCCCCTGAAAGAATTGACGATGGTATGCCCAGCCGGTTTAGCTCCCGCAATGTGGCCGCCGCCTCTGGCCTCAGCTGGTCGGACAGATGCACGACAAAGGCATCACAGGCATCAACCTGCAACACAGCGGCCAGGCCGTCATGTGTCACTTCACCATCGGGCCGGCCAAGCGATACAGCCTGCCCATTTACTGTTGCGAAAATACCGGTACCGGCAACTTCCTGGATCTGGGTGGCGGAGGCGGCTTTCACACCGCGAGATTCCAATGCGCGCCTTATTCCTTCCGACAAAGGATGACGGCTGGCGCGGGTCAGGGACAGCAATATTGCTTTTTGTGCATCGGTCGCCTTATCCAGATTATCCGGCATGGGCCGACCCAAAGTCAGCGTTCCCGTCTTGTCGAACATCGCCAGATCAACCTCGGCCAGTCGTTCTAGCGCGCTGCCGTCTTTCACCAGAATTCCTGCGCGCATCAGCGACCCGGCAACCACGATTTGGGCGGCAGGAACGGCCAACCCAAGCGCGCAAGGACAAGTTATGATGAGCACAGCAACGCAGATCAGCAAGCTTTCATGCCAACCGGCACCGGCAGCCATCCACCCGAGAAAGCTGACCGCGGCAAGGCTATGGACGGCGGGTGCATAATAGCGTGCGGCGCGGTCGGCGATCCTGACATAATGCGATTTGGATTGTGTTGCCTGTTCCATTAACCGCGCGATGTCTGCAATTGCCGTGTCGGCGCCGGTCGCGGTGATCTGAATGTACACAGGTGCATCGAGATTCAAGGTTCCTGCGTGGACGACGCTTCCGGTTACAACGGACTGTGGCGCTGTTTCGCCGGTCAGCAGGGACAAGTCAAAACTGCTGCACCCTTCGGTTACGACGCCGTCGGCAGCAAGGCGTTCGCCTGCGGCAACCAACATGACCATGCCTGGCTGTAACGACCTGGCATCGACCCATGACGATTGGCCCTCGGCGTGCAAAACCATCGCGCCCGATGCACGTTGTTTTAGCAGCGCGCTGACCCCATCGCGGGCGCGGTCCCGCATTACTGCGTCAAGCCAGCGGCCAGTCAGCAGAAAGAACAACAGCATTACCACACCGTCAAAATAGGCGTGGGGTCCATGAGTGAATGTTTCATATAAGCTTAATGCGGTGGTCAAGGTGACGCCGATGGAAATCGGCACGTCCATATTGGTCCGCCCCTTGCGAAGCGCACCCCAGGCAGAACGAAAAAACACCCGCCCCGCATAAGCGACGGTCGGCAGTGCGATCATCGCCGAAAGCCAATGGAACAGATCACGCGTGACCCCGGTTGCCCCTGACCAGACCGAGACCGAAAGCAGCATGATGTTCATCATCGCAAAACCGGCGACGGCCATTGCCTTTAGCAGGCGCTGTGCGTCTCGATTTTCCTCTTCGTCGCCGCTTTCGGACAAAGGAACAGCTTCAAAACCGACATTGGCTATCGCCGACACCAATTGCGGAAGCGTCATTTCGGGTAGATGCGTAATCGCTACGCGCTTGGCAGTGAAATTGACCCGTGCATTTGCGATACCCGATTGCAGGGCGAGTCCGCTCTCCAACTTTGCGATACAGCCTGCACAGCGCATGCCGGGGACCGCGAAATCGGTAACCGGCAACGCTATGGCTGCTTGGTTTGTGGTTGGCGCAGTCATTGGAATTGTTCCACAAATTTGTAGATATCGGCATTCTGGCGCAACGAAACTTGAATGGTCCAGCGCCCTTCAGGCAGCGCGACCATCGATTTTAGCCGACCGTCAGGCATAGCCCGGAATTGCAGCGGGATGTCCGATGCGCGGCCCAGCGGATGAATCGCGTCAGCAACTGCTGTTACGCCCGTTACCAATGCCTTGCTTTTGCTGATGTTGATGATGACAAACCGGTCCTGCGTCAGGGTTGCGTGAACCGTCCAACCCAATCTGTCCTGTCGTTCCGCAGCATCCAGCCAGCGATTGTAATTCTGGCTTGCCACATAGCTGTTATCAACAACCGTCCCGCCAAAAGTACCAATGGCCATGCGCGCCATAGTAAAGTTCACGGTCATTACGATACCAAAGAACACAACCAGTATCACGGTCATGTGCCAACCTGTGAATTGGCCTTTTATACGGGCGGTCATTGTCCAGCCTCCGGTCTTTCGAATAACACGGTATCAATATCACCTTTGTCGTCGCCAGTGCGCGCACGGGTACTGATCTTGAATTCGGTACTTGCCGGTCCGGCTTCGGGTGCGGCGATGAATAATTGCACCTTGTGCACGGCGTCGGGGGCGACTGCGAAATTTATATTTTGCTTGGCATATTCACGGTTGCCATCGGGGGTCCACAAAACCCCGCCGGGCAGACCCTCGATATACACATCCACGATCCGTGGCCGCGTTTCCATATTGCGGATTTTCAGGGTGTAATTGTTGCGGATCGCACCATCTGACAGCCTTACATAGACAGGGTTCCGTTCATGCTGGACAGCAAGGTCAAGACGCGTCCGTTGGCCCAGTGTAAACAGCATCGCAAGGCCGATGCTGGTCCAGATACCGAAATAGATTATCGTCCGGGGCCGGAACAATGTTTTTGACACCGCTTGACCGGTCCCGCCCTTTTTCTCGATTTCGGCATCGTCCAACGTGCAATAATCGATCAGGCCCCTTGGCTTGCCGATCTGTTCCATCACCGTGTCACATGCATCGATACACAGCGCGCAGGTGATGCAACCGATTTGGGGACCTTCGCGGATATCGATGCCCGTCGGGCACACGGCAACACACTGGTTGCAATCGATACAGTCGCCAAACGATTCTGGATCGGCTTGCGCCGCTTTCAGGCTGCCACGTTGTTCGCCGCGCCAGTCCTTGTACGTGACCAGCAAGGATTTTTCGTCCATCATCGCGGTCTGGATACGCGGCCAAGGGCACATATAAATGCACACCTGTTCACGCAGGAAGCCGCCAAATATAAAGGTCGTTGCCGTTAAAATGCCGACCGTTGCATAAGCAACAGGAGCCGCATCACCCGACCAGAAATCGCGCACCAGCGTGGGCGCGTCGGCAAAATACATGATCCATGCACCGCCGGTCCAAAAGGCAATGAACAGCCAGATCGACCATTTCCCAAGCCTTTTGGTGATCTTCCCGGGCCCCCAAGCGGCTTTTGCCAGCCGCACTTGCGCGTTGCGATCGCCATCAATGAAGCGTTCGACATGCTGGAAAAGGTCAGTCCACACCGTTTGCGGACAGCTATATCCGCACCACGCCCGCCCAACCGCACTTGTCAGCAGGAACAGGCCGATTCCGGCCATCACCAACAGGCCGACGACATAATAAAATTCATGCGGCCAGATTTCGATCTGGAACATATAGAAACGGCGGTTGGCCAAATCGACAAGCACTGCCTGATCGGGGGCATAGGGTCCGCGATCCCACCGGATCCAGGGGGTGATGTAATATATGGCCAGCGTTACGGCCATGATGGCCCATTTCAAACGGCGGAAAAACCCGTCTACTGCTTTGGGATATACACCCTTGCGCGCTTGATACAGGGGCTGATGTGGCGCGATCAGGTCATCAGGGCTGGACATTGGCGACGACCTTTGCCGGGTCAGGAACCACAGCTTTGTCCGGCACCGCATTTGCCTCACCGCCGCCAAGCGAGTGCACATAGACCGCCAGCATCTTGATCGTGATCGGGTCAAGGCGATTGTTCCAGCGGGGCATCACACCATAACGCGCCTTGTTGACGGTTGTCTTGATGCTGGCCGCATCGCCGCCATAGAGCCAGATTTTATCGGTCAGGTTCGGCGCGCCGAATTCGCGCAATCCCTTGCCGTCGGAACCGTGGCATGACGCACAATTGTTGGCAAACAACGCCCCGCCGCTGGCGGAAAGTGCACTTGGTTTGGCCTTGCCCGATAGTGTCTGCACATAACCCACAACGGCATCGATTTCGCTCACGCTCAACACGCCTTCAAAGGCGGGCATCTGGGAGAAACGGGTCGCGTCATAATCGGGCTGTCTGATACCATGGGTCAATGTGGTATGGATCGCAGGCAGGTCACCGCCCCAAAGCCAGTCATCATCATTCAGATTGGGATAGCCTGTCGAACCGGCTGCGCCCGACCCGTGGCATTGCACACAATGCACCTTGAACGCCGCCCGACCACCTTCGATGGCGGCTTGGTAAAGCTTTTCATTGCCGGCCAGTTGTTCGACCGGAATTGCGGCAAGTGCGCTGGTGACTGGCGCACGGCGCAGCGTTTCTGCTTTTAGCTCCTGCTGCAGTTCACCCCTGCTCGTCCAGTTCCAAAGTCCGGGCGTTGCGCCGTTGAGCAAAGGAATTGCGGGATAAAGCAGAACATAAATGATGCCCCAGACAATTGTGGCCCAGAAAGAAATAACCCACCAGCGTGGCATTGGCGTGTCGAGTTCTTCAATGCCGTCCCATTCATGACCGACCGTTTGCGTACCTGTTGGCGCATCTATCCGTTTGTTCTCAGTCATTATCGTCATCCCTGAATATGATATGTGCCGCATCATGGTTGCGCCGCGCCGCACCCTTGCGAAAAGGCCATGCGACCAGAATGAGGAACAATATCCCCATAGCGAGAAGGCCCCAGCTGTCGGCGAAATGGCGAAAGTCGTTATAGTTCATCTTGGCTGCTCATAGGCCTTCGCCTTTTGATGATCGACCAGCGTGCCGATCATTTGCAGATAGGCGACCACTGCATCCATTTCGGTGACTTTGGCAGGATTGCCGTCAAAATCACGTACCTGCGCCTTGGGATATCGCTTTTTTAGTGCTTCGCCATCGGCATTGGGGTCGGCTTGTGCGACCAGATCGGCATCGGCCTGTTTGATGGCTTCACGGCTGTAAGGCACGCCTACGCGAGATAGCGCAGTTAAATGCGCCGACATATCGCCGACCTTGATCTCGCGCTCTGCCAGAAACGCATAAGGCGGCATGATGGATTCGGGCACTACGCTGCGCGGATCTTTCAGATGGGCGCGATGCCATTCATCCGAATAGCGGCCACCCACGCGGGCCAGATCTGGTCCGGTGCGCTTGGAACCCCATTGGAAAGGATGGTCATACATGCTCTCCGCCGCCAGGCTGTAGGGGCCATAACGTTCCACCTCGTCACGGAACGGACGGATCATCTGGCTATGGCACAGATAGCAACCTTCGCGGACATATATGTTGCGACCGGTCAGTTCGAGCGGGGTGTAGGGGCGCATTCCTTCAACTTTTTCGACCGTCGAGTCGATCCAGAATAGCGGGGCGATTTCGACAATGCCGCCGATGGCAACGGCACCCAGAGCGCACAGCCCGAGCAAGGTGACATTGCGTTCCAGCTTTTTGTGGCTGAAGGTTCCGGTTTGTGAATTGTTTGTCATGATCGGTATTCCTTATTCGGCCGGAACGGCAACATAGGGTCGGTCGGCTTCAGGATTATAGGGCGTCTCGGTCATCGGTTTTTCGATGCGAATCTTGCCCGCCACGGTCATCCACACATTGTAGACCATGACCAGCGCGCCAGAGAGGTAGAGCAACCCGCCAAAGGCCCGGATCAGATACATGGGGAACATCGCGGCGACGGTTTCGACGAACGAGTAAACCAGATAGCCATCGGCCCCATATTCACGCCACATCAGGCCTTGCATGATGCCCGATACCCACATGGCGGACGCGTAGAAGACGATGCCCAGAGTGGAGAGCCAGAAGTGCCAGTTTATCATCCGCAGCGAATACATGCGGGCCCGGCCCCAAAGCCGCGGGAACAGATAATAAAGGCAGGCAAAGGTAATCATGCCGTTCCAGCCCAATGCGCCGCTGTGTACATGGCCGATGGTCCAGTCGGTATAATGCGACAGGCTGTTCACGGCCTTGATCGACAGCATCGGCCCTTCAAAAGTGCTCATGCCGTAAAATGCGAGGGCCATGACCATCATGCGGATGATGGGATCGGTGCGGATCTTGTCCCAGGCACCGTTCAGCGTCATCAGGCCATTTATCATCCCGCCCCAACTTGGCATCCACAAGACGATGGAGAACACCATACCAAGCGTTTGTGCCCAGTCGGGCAGCGCAGTGTAATGCAAATGGTGCGGCCCCGCCCAGATGTAGAGGAAAATCAGTGACCAGAAATGGACGATGGAAAGGCGATAGGAATAGACCGGACGTTCCGCCTGCTTGGGCACAAAATAATACATCATCGCAAGGAAACCGGCGGTCAGGAAAAATCCGACGGCGTTATGGCCGTACCACCATTGGGTCAGCGCGTCCTGCACCCCTGCAAAGGCGCTATAGCTTTTGGACCCGAAGATGCTGACCGGCATCGACAGATTGTTGACCAGATGCAGCATGGCCACGGTGATAATGAAGCTGAGGTAGAACCAGTTGGCGACATAGATATGCGGTTCTTTGCGTTTGACGATGGTGCCAACAAAAACCGCAAGATAGCTTACCCAAACCACGGTCAGCCAGATATCGACATACCATTCGGGCTCGGCATATTCCTTGCCTTCGGTCACGCCCATCAAATAGCCGGTGGCCGCCAAAACGATGAACAGCTGGTAGCCCCAAAAAACAAAACGGGCGAGACCGGGGAAGGCGAGTCTCGCCCGGCACGTGCGCTGGACGACATAGAAACTTGTCGCGATCAGCGCATTGCCTCCAAATGCGAAAATGACAGCCGAGGTGTGCAACGGGCGCAGGCGGCCGAAAGTGGTATATTCGAGATTGAGGTTCAACGCGGGAAAGGCGAGCTGCAAAGCAATGATCAATCCGACCGTGAAGCCCGCAATTCCCCAGAATAACGTCGCAATCACCCCCCAGCGGATGGGGTCGTCATCATAACGGGACTGGACTGCCGACCCGCCAAGTGCGGGAAACCGCTGGGTTAGAAAATCAAACCCGTTCATCGATGCCAGCATCGCCAAGAGCGCGGCAACGCAGACAATCCCCATATGGAAGGAATAGGCCTGATCTGCCCCCGCCGCCATTGCAACGAAAGCAAGAAATGCCACAAACAGCCACGCACCCACACGTGTTAAAAGAATATCCATTATCGTTCCCCGACCGCTAGTCGATTAGCGGTTCGGGGAAGCGATGGGCTATTTGGGAAAAGCGTTCATTGACCTAGGTCAATGAACGCGGAACGTGTTGATCCGCGGTTCACTCATCCCCGTAAATCGCAACCATTTTATCGCCCGCGCTGGTTGCTTTGCCGCGATACATTCCCGGCGTGTTGAAAGAAAAGATCGCGTTACCATCAGGGGCGGTCACGATCACGCCGCCTGTTCCGCCAAGCAGCGCCAGTTCTTTAAGGACATGATCCGCCGCCGTTTTGGAATCTTCTCCCAACATTCGCATCCGCGCGCAGATTTCATGCGCGACACCCAGACGGATGAAGAATTCTCCGGCTCCGGTCGCGGATACGGCGCACGCCCTGTTGTCGGCATAATTGCCCGCACCGATGACCGGACTATCGCCGATGCGACCCCAGCGTTTGCCGGTCAAGCCACCCGTCGACGTGCCCGCTGCGACATTGCCAGCTCCGTCGACCGCGACCGCGCCAACCGTGCCATATTTCAGGTCGACATCATACCAGCCAAGTTTCTTTGCTTTCAGTTCTTCCAATTGACGCCAGCGTTCGGGAGTGGCGAAATAGTCGGGGTTCACTTGCTCCAACCCCTGTTCGCGGCTGAATTCGTCCGCCCCTTCGCGGCTCAGCATGACATGTGGGCTTTTTTCCATCACAGCGCGCGCAAGCAGGATCGGGTTTTTGGTATAACGCGCGCCGGTAACCGCACCTGCGCCCAGAGTCTTGCCATCCATGATCGATGCATCAAGTTCATTGATGCCTTTATAGGTAAACACGGCGCCTTTGCCGGCGTTGAAATGTTCGTCATCTTCCAGGATCATGATCGCGGCGCTGACCGCGTCCATCGCGGTTCCGCCCTTTTTCAGAACAGCAGATCCGGCCTCCAATGCGCGATTCAAACCGGCGCGCACTGCGGCTTCTTTTTCTGGCGGCAAGGTATCACGCACCATGCTGCCCGCGCCACCGTGAATAACCAATGTCCATTTGTTGTCCGCGGTCACGCTTTCTTCCTCCAAATCACGATCATGTGCGCCGGGATGCGCGGAAAGCGATGGTGCAATAGATAGTATCAACAGCAACCAGAATGAAATGGAAGATTTCAAAATATCGATCCTTTCGCAGATAAAAAATGTAAAACAGAAGGTGACGCCGGCGGCTCTGACCATATTTGTCGACAATAGGCCGCAAAATAAAGCCTAATATAAACTCTGCCAAATTGGTGCACCTTCGCGATTGCGGCCCAAATCTATTGCTTCTATATCGTGCCTATGTCTTCCATACGCCCTTGGCGCGATATTGCGCGCCGCTCGTCACGCCAGATCATGGTTGGTAACGTCCCTGTCGGCGGGGATGCTCCGATTACGGTGCAAACCATGACCAACACCCTGACCAGCGATGCCGGTGCGACAATCGACCAGATCCGCCGATGCGAAGATGCCGGCGCCGATATTATCCGTGTGTCCTGCCCCGATGTCGAAAGCACTGCCGCGCTCAAGCAGATTGTGCGTGCAGCGCATGTGCCCATCGTTGCCGACATCCATTTCCATTATAAACGCGCGCTTGAGGCCGCGGACGCAGGTGCGGCCTGTTTGCGGATAAACCCGGGCAATATCGGTTCGGCAGACCGCGTGAACGAGGTGGTGAACGCGGCCAAGGCCAATGGCTGCGCGATACGGATCGGGGTGAATGCGGGCAGCCTTGAAAAAGACCTGCTCGAAAAATATGGCGAGCCGTGTCCCGAAGCGCTGATTGAAAGCGCGCTCGACCATATCAAATTGCTGCAGGACCGCGATTTCCATGAATATAAGGTCGCGGTGAAAGCCTCGGACGTTTTTCTGGCCGTCGCCGCCTATATGGGGCTGGCCGATGCCGTCGATTGTCCTTTGCATCTGGGAATTACCGAAGCCGGTGGCCTGATTGGCGGAACGGTTAAATCTTCTATCGGTATGGGCAATCTTCTCTGGGCCGGGATTGGTGACACCATTCGCGTGTCGCTCTCCGCCGAACCGGAAGAAGAAGTACGTGTCGGATATGAGATTTTGAAATCTTTGGGCCTGCGCACACGCGGCGTGCGGGTCGTGAGCTGCCCAAGCTGCGCGCGGCAGGGCTTTGATGTGATCCGCACCGTACAGAAATTGGAAGATGCGCTTGGGCATATCAAGACGCCCATGAGCCTTTCGGTTCTGGGTTGTGTCGTCAACGGCCCGGGCGAGGCGCGCGAAACCGATATCGGTATAACCGGCGGCGGAAACGGCAAACATATGGTCTATCTGTCCGGCGTAACAGACCACCATGTCGAGGATGCCGACATGATTGGCCATATCGTCAAGCTGGTCGAAGCCAAAGCCGCAGAGATTGACGCAGGGGCGAGCGTCAGCATGGATACACTGCACGGCAAGGCGGCTTGACGGTCCTTCTTCGAGGTGCAATCCCCCGCTAAACACACAGGGGAGTTTGCATTTATGAAAGTGATTTTTTCGGCAATGGCGGCCTTGGGCCTATTGAGCAGCGCTGGGTCGGCTGCCGCGCGCGAACCCATTATCGATATGCATGTACACGCGCTTGCCGCAGACGATCAGGGGCCTCCGCCTTTGGCCATGTGCACACCGATTGACCCGATGCCGACATGGGACAACAGCAGCAGCATCCTGGAAAATTTCATCGGCCCGTTCAAAAAGCCGGGTTGCGCCGATCCCATCTGGTCGCCGGAAACGACAGAGGAAGTAATGCGCCGGTCGCTCGCTGTGATGGAAAAGCACAATGTCATCGGCGTTGTCAGCGGACGGATGAAGCTGCTGCGTCCTTGGATGGAGGCGGCACCTGCCCGTGTTATGCCGAGCCTGATGCCGGATATCCCAATTCCTGCTGAATTTGGCGCAGAGCTGGCTGCCCTTAAAAAAAGTGGCAAAATTGCCGTATTGGGCGAACTGGGTTTCCAGTATGATGGCATTCGTCCCGACGATGAACGGCTCAACGCCCTTTGGGCTGCTGCTGAAGCCAATGATGTTCCGGTTGCGATCCACATGGGACCGGGTGCACCGGGGATAGCCTATGTTCCGGGCAGCGGTTACCGCGCCAAGCTGTCCACGCCGACCCTGCTGGAAGACGTGCTGGTCAAGCACCCCAAGCTGCGCGTGAATATCATGCACGCCGGATTCCCCTATCTCGACGATACCCTCGCGCTGCTCTATGGGCACCCGCAAGTCTATTTGGATACCGGAGTGATCGTCTACACCCAGAGCCGGCCTGCATTTTACCGTTATCTCCAGGCTTTGGTCGATGCCGGTTTCGGCAAGCGCATCATGTTCGGATCGGATCAGATGGTCTGGCCCGAAACCATCGAACGGAGCATATTTGTGATCAAGGAAGCGCCATTTTTGAACGAAGCGCAAAAGCGGGACATTTTGTATAACAATGCGGCGCGTTTCCTCAAACTGGATGCGGCAACCATTGCCAAGCATCAGGCGATGTGAGGCTTCGCTGATGACCCTATCCATCCGTCCCGCCACCTCCGACGACCTTCCCCTCATTGCGCAGTTCATCCGCGACCTTGCGGACTATGAGCGCCTCGCGCACGAAGTGCGCTTTGACGAGGCTGAGCTTGGCGAGCGCCTTTTTGGCGCGCGGCCCTACGCCGAAGTGCTAATTGGCGAGGTCGACGGTGTGGCCGAAGGATTTGCCCTGTTCTTCCACAATTTCTCGACTTTCGAAGGAAAGCCCGGAGTTTATCTGGAGGACCTTTTTGTAAGGCCAGAGGCGCGCGGGGCGGGGCTTGGCAAGGCTTTCCTCCAGCGGTTGGCGCAACTCGCTGTCGAACGGGATTGTGCCCGTCTTGAATGGTGGGTGCTCGACTGGAATGAGCCTGCCATCCGTTTTTACAAAGCGTTGGGGGCCAAGCCGATGGACGATTGGACCACCTATCGCGTGGATGGCGATGCGCTGGCGGCGCTGGCCAGTGCCGCGTGACCGCCACGCTTTTCCTTACCCTGTTGCTCGCCGCTGCACCGGTGTCGGGAACGGAACCGGCACCGCCTGCCGTGCAACAGCATAGGGCAAACCCCGAAATTTTGGCGTTCGACCCCGACCGTGATGCGCAAGTTGATGTCGAACGCGCTTTGGCCGATGCACAGAAAAGCGGCAAGATGGTGCTGGTCATCCTGGGTGCAAACTGGTGCCACGATAGCGTGGGTCTGGCCGGATGGCTCTACACGCCTCGCTTCATGGACATGATGCGGGACCGCTATAGCATCGTCTATGTCGATGTCGGTACACCCCAGATTGGGCAAGGCCGCAATCTCGATATCGCCCGGCGCTTTGGTATCAAAAAGGTCAAGAACACGCCGCTCGTCATGACCATTTCCGCCGATGGCAAATTGCTGAACAGCAAAAAGGACGCGATCAGTTGGCGCAATGCCGCCAGCCGGAGCGAAGAAGACATTTACCGTTACTTTGCGACGTTCAAACCGGCGTCCTGATGTCGGGCCTCCACCCCCGTCCGGTCGTTCCATTTCTTGTAGCTTGCGGCGGAATTGCGACATTCTCGCTTATGGATGCGTTGATGAAAGATCTGGCGCTTGCGCTTGGTGCATTCAACGCGGTGATGTGGCGCAACAGTGTTGGCGCCCTCTTTATGGGGCTATTGTTTGTTGGAACGCGGCAACGCTGGCCGACGGCTGCTATATTGAAGCTGCATCTTTGGCGCAGCATCGTCGTGTCGATCATGGCGGTCAGTTTCTTTTGGTCGATAACCCAGCTGCCATTGGCCGAAGCCATCGGTTTGAGCTTTGTCGCACCCGTCATCGCGCTGTATCTGGCGGCGGTTCTACTGGGCGAAAAGATCGGGCGCGAGGCGATTTGGGCATCGGTTGCAGGTCTTTTGGGGGTAGTGGTTATCATGGCCGGGCGGCTGAGCGGACATTATACCACCGGCCACTTATGGGGTGCCGCCGCCGTCCTGTTTTCCGCCGTGGTTTTTGCCTATAATCTGATTTTAGCCCGCAAACAGGCGCAGTTGGCGGGGCCAGTAGAAATTGCGTTTTTTCAAAACCTGTTCGTTGCGGCAACCCTCAGCCTTGCCGCGCCGTGGTTTCTGGCACCTCTGCCGGTTGAAAAGGCGCCCATGCTGGCAGGTGCCGCTGCACTGGCCATATTGTCGTTATTGCTGTTGAGCTGGGCCTATGCGCGGGCGGAGGCACAGATATTGATACCAGTGGAATATACCGGATTTGTATGGGCTGCATTGTTCGGGTGGCTGTTCTTTTCCGAACCAGTAACCTGGCCGGTATTATTCGGCACCGCGTTCATTGTTTGCGGCAGTTTAATTGCAGCAAGGGCAAAGCCGGTCCCTGTTAATCAAGTGGAAATTGCTATCGTCTAGGCTGTTCGGGATGGCTTTGGCACAAAATTTCTCGGCAATTGGTCGCAAATGGGGCGCATGGCAACATAGCCGTGCGGTGCGGAATGTCTTGGCCACCCCTGCTATCGCACCGGTTGATGATGGCGTGATCCTGTTTTCCATGATCGGGACAGCAGTTGTTTTGCCTTATCTGGTTGCGGTGAAATCATTGTATCAGCAATTGCG
>Ga0209841_1000114_pt1 | contig 18887 bp, 10 predicted proteins | sample GWRWT4_30Apr14_FD_187185 | JGI IMG/M metagenome (GOLD analysis project Ga0209841, IMG submission 187185) | Sand microcosm microbial communities from a hyporheic zone in Columbia River, Washington, USA - GW-RW T4_30-Apr-14 (SPAdes) (version 2) | ecosystem: Engineered > Artificial ecosystem > Sand...
GAGGCCATGGCGGGTTGCCCCTCGCGCAGCGAGGGGTCGGCGAGGACTGTTTGAGCTGCCGAAGGACAGCGAGTTCCGCAGCCGCCCGCCGTGGCCGAGTACCGCAGAGCAGTCCGCCGCAACGCGGCGGGCCGTCACCGTAGGAGCCCCGACCGCCTCCGACTCATCCCCGGACCGCGCCGATCAAGCCCCGGTCAAGCGCGTCAAGGCTTCGCGGTACTTGGCCGCCGTGTGCTCAATCACCTCAGCGGGCAGCGCGGGCGACGGCGCAGTCTTGTCCCAGGGCTGACCATTGACCTGCGCATGCTCCAACCAGTCGCGCAAAAATTGCTTGTCATAGCTGGGTGGATTGGCGCCAGCCTGGAAGGCGGCCTCATAGCCCTCGGAAGGCCAGAAGCGCGATGAATCGGGCGTGAGCACCTCGTCCATCAGGGTCAGCGTGCCTTGCTCGTCCAGGCCGAATTCGAACTTGGTGTCGGCGATGATGATGCCCTTGGTCAGCGCATAGTCGGCTGCAGCCTTGTACAACTGGATCGACACATCGCGCACGCGCGTAGCCAGGTCCAGGCCAATGATCTCGACCATCTTGTCGAAGCTGATGTTCTCGTCGTGGTCGCCCATCTCGGCCTTGGTGGCAGGCGTGAAGATCGGCTCGGGCAACTTGCTGGCGTTCTTCAGGCCGGCGGGCAGCTTCACGCCGCAGACTTCGCCGTTGTGCTGGTATTCCTTCCAGCCGCTGCCGGCCAGGTAGCCACGCACCACGGCCTCCACGGGCAAGGGCTTGAGCTTCTTGACCAGCATGGAGCGGCCTTCCACCTGGGCGCGTTCGGCGGCAGGCACGGCGCTGACCGGCTCGTCGCCCGTCAGGTGGTTGGGCACGATGTCTTTCAGCAGCTCGAACCAGAACAGGGCCATTTGCGTGAGCAAGGCGCCCTTGCCGGGAATGGGCTCGCCCATGATGACGTCGAAGGCGCTGATGCGGTCGGAGGCCACCATCAGGATGCGATCGGTGCCCACCGAATAGTTGTCACGCACCTTGCCACGGGCAAGCAAAGGCAGGGATTGCAGGGCAGAGGTGTGCAGGGCGGAGGTCATCAACGGTCGGCTTTCATCGTCATCTTCAAAACGGATCGGGGCACGCGGCCCCAACCGAGATTGTGCCGCTCAATCCAAGGTCTTCAATCCAAGGTCAATTGCACGCCGGTCACCACCAGGGTGTCGGTCTTTTTCAAGCCGGTGCCCGGATCGCTGTTGTAGCGCATGCTGGCGTTGACGGACAGTTTCAGCTTGGCGGTCATGGCCACTGCCAGACCGGCCTTCCACTCGGCCCGCAGGCCACTGCTGTCCAGCGCGGGCGACAGCGACAGTTGCTGCTTGAACGTGGTGTTGTCGGTCAGGCGGTGGCTGGAGTTTTCACCCAGCAACATTTCAACCCGCCCCAGCGACGTGCGGACCTGATCGTTCACCAAGGTAGGCTTGGTGTAGCGGTCTTGCGCATAGCCCAGGCCGGCGGTCACGTCGAAAATGGTTTCGGGCGTTTCGATCACGTGGTAGCCGGCACCGCCGCCCGCTGTGACGCGCAGGTCAAGGTTGGCGGGCCGGTCCCGCAGGCCGCCCACCTGCCCGAACAGGAAGACCAGCGGGGTCACGTTGTGGTCGTAACGGCTGTCAGCGGCCACTTGCTCGGCCGTGGTGCCCTGGGCATCCTTGGCGTACAGCAGGCGGCCGTTCACCGTCCACTTGCCATGGGCGCTGAGGCGCGCGCCGTCGGCGTTGAAGGTGGCGCTGGATGATTTGGTGTTGCCCGAGGACACGCTGGCGCCCAAGCCCAACTCCCAGCGCCAGTGGTCGAGCTTGACGTTGGGAGGTGGAGGGACCACGGGCGCGGTGGGCGCGAGCGACTGGGCCACGGCGGCGCCACTGACGAGGGTCAGGGCAGCCAAGACGGTGAAACGCTGGATCAACGGCATCGGTCAGAGCCCTGCGGCGGCTTTCGTGGCCGTCGCCACGCGCACCTGGTCGGCCTTGCGGTCGGCGGTCACCTTCTGGGCGGTGGGGCGTTGTTCGATCAGCTTGACGTAGGTTTTCCAGTCGATGCCAGCGGCCACGACCAGGTCTTCGCCACAAACGAGCTTGGTGGCCAAGCCCGCGAGGGGCAGGTGCACGTAGGCAGCGCAATCCACGGCTGAGAAGGTATCGCCCGCCACGTAGGGGCCAAACACGGCCAGTTGTTTGAAGGCGGCCAGGTTCTTGACCAGGTCGTCCTTCACCCGCGCCACGAACTTGTCGGGCAAGGTGCCGCCAAAAAAGGCCTGGGGATAGAGCTGGCGCGCGCACAACTCGACATGCAACTCCAGAAAGGTGTTGATCTCGCGGTGCTTGGCGGCCAGCCAGGGATCGGTGGGCACCAGGGCCGGCGTGGGGTGGCGCGCCTCGATGTAGTCCAGGATGACCTGGCTCTCGCACAGGCTGCCCTGCTCGGTCTGCAGGTAAGGCACCTTGCCCAGCGGTGACATCAGCCGGTCGATCGGGTGACCCGCGACGGGCACGAGCACCTCCTCGAAGGGCACGCCTTTTTCAAGCAGGGCCAGCTTGACCTTGTTGTAATAGTTGGACAAGGAAAAGCCGTGTAGCTTGAGCATGGGGTGGTTCTCCAAAGAAAAAAAAGCCGACCCCAAGCTTAACGCTGGTGTCGGCTTCGTGCGCCCGCCGCGCTGTAAAGCGCCGCGCTGGTGCGGGATATCAAGCCACCACTTGGGCCAGCTTGCCGCTGGCGTACTGAGCGGCGATGTCCACCAGGGACACGGCCTTGATCTTGCTGCCCTGGCCTTCGCAGCCGAATTCCATGTAGCGCTGCTTGCAGATCTGCTTGGCGGCTTCGCGGGCGGGCTTGAGCCACTCGCGGGCATCAAACTTGTCAGGGTTCTCGAACAGGAACTTGCGCACGGCTGCGGTCATGGCCAGGCGGATGTCGGTGTCGATGTTGATCTTGCGCACGCCGAACTTGATGGCTTCCTGGATCTCCTCGACCGGCACGCCGTAGGTTTCCTTCATCTTGCCGCCGTACTGGTTGATGATGGCCAGCAGCTCAGAGGGCACCGACGAAGAGCCGTGCATCACCAGGTGGGTGTTGGGGATGCGCTTGTGGATCTCTTTCACCCGCGAGATGGCCAGGATGTCGCCCGTGGGCTTGCGCGAGAACTTGTAGGCGCCGTGGCTGGTGCCGATGGCAATCGCCAGCGCATCCAGTTGCGTTTCGCGCACAAAGATGGCGGCTTCTTCAGGGTCGGTCAGCATCTGGCTGTGGTCCAGCTTGCCAACGGCGCCAATGCCGTCTTCTTCGCCGGCTTCACCGGTTTCCAGGTTGCCCAGGCAGCCCAGCTCGCCTTCCACCGTCACGCCGACCTTGTGGGCCAGTTGCACGACACGGCGGGTCACGTCGACGTTGTAGGCAAAGTCGGCCGGGGTCTTGCCGTCTTCGCGCAGCGAGCCGTCCATCATCACCGAGCCAAAGCCCAGGTCGATGGCGCCTTGGCAGATCAGGGGCGACTGGCCGTGATCCTGGTGCATTACCAAGGGGATGTGGGGGTAGGTTTCCACCGCGGCCTGGATCAGGTGCTTGATGAACGATTCACCGGCGTATTTGCGAGCGCCCGCGCTGGCTTGCAAGATGACCGGCGCGCCAATTTCGTCGGCGGCGGACATCACGGCCTGCACTTGTTCCAGGTTGTTGACGTTGAAAGCCGGAATGCCATAGCCGTTTTCGGCGGCATGGTCCAGCAGTTGGCGCATGGAAACGAGTGGCATGTGAACCCCCAGAAAAGTCGATGGATGATGGAAATGCAAAGCGCGGCAAGCCTGAGCCCGCCGCACGACTGAGGTGGATTCTACTGATGTGCCATGACAAGCGCGCCCCCCAGGTGAAGGTGGCGGACACAAACGGAACACGCAAGGTGTTTGACGCGCGGCGAAAGGCGGCTCAAAATGCAACAGCGTATTTTTCACTCGGCGCAACAATTGTCACGAATACTTGTCAGAATGGATTGCTGAACGCACCGCCGTGTGGCTGTGTTTCACATATCCAATGTTCGTGGTGAGCTGTAACGCTATGAACCGCAACTCCATGCCCAAATCTTTCCTGGAATTGGATCCGGAACTCCGCCTGAAAATCAAGGCGGAACAGTTCCGAATGATGATGGCGATGGCGACGCCTGCCACGGTGGCGGCGACGCTGTTTGCGGTGCTGACCACGCTGTTTTTCCACCACCAGGTGGCCAATTCACTGGTGCATTGGTGGCTGGGTCTGAAAATAGGCATTGCCATTCCACGCATCCTTCAGCAGGAGTGGCACAAGTACCGAGGCGCCCCCGCTTCTCAAAATTGGCAAAGGGCCACGCTGGGGTTGATGTTCGTCGACGGGTGCGTCTGGGGTTTGGCTGGGATCTGGCTGACGCCGGCCAACGATTTGCTCACCTCCACCTTGATTGGCGTGGGTTTGGCGGGCGTGGCCACCTTGGCCACTTTCACGCTTCATTCCAATTGGATCAATAACGCCGCATATTGCGTGCCGATGGTGCTGCCAGCGGCTTTTGTGTTTTTGAATCGCCACGATCCACTCAGTTTGTACACCGGCGCCGGCCTGCTCGTGTTTTTGAGTTGCCTGCTGTCGGTGGCCTGGCGGGGCCAGAAACACATCGTCGAATTGATTCGCCTGCGTTTCGTGACCGACCGAATTGCCCACGAACGTCAAACCGCGCTTCAATTGGCCGAGCGCCAAAATGCCATGAAAAGCCAGTTTGTGGCCACCATGAGCCACGAATTGCGCACCCCGTTGCACGGCATCCTGGGCCTGACGCGGATGATCCAGTCGGCTGATCTGGACCTTGAAAACCGCAAGCGGCTGGGCCTGGTGGAGCGCTCAGGCGAGCACCTGCTGTCGATCATCAACGACATCCTTGATTTCTCGCGCATCGAGGCGGGGCACCTGTCGGTCGAGAACCAGCCGTTTGACCTGAGCGATGTGCTGGACGATTTGGTGGCGCTGACCTCGGTGACGGCCTCGGGCAAGGGCTTGACGCTGGTGACGCAGGTGCAGTTGCCAAGGCCCTGCTACGTGGTCGGGGACGCGGCACGCGTGCGGCAAGTGTTGCTGAACCTGATCGGCAACGCAGTGAAGTTCACCGAGCGGGGTCAAATCCGCTTGAGCGCACACCGGGCAGCTGACCAGAATGGCCAAGTCGGCCCCATGGTCATGCGCGTATCGGACTCGGGCATCGGCATCGCGCCTGAAGACCTGGCCAGCATCTTCGACCCGTTTCACCAGGTGGACAACTCGCTGGGCCGGCGTTTTGGCGGCACAGGCCTGGGGTTGACCATCTCGCGCGAGATCTGCCGGGCGATGCAGGGCGAGATCACCTGCTCCAGCGTGCAGGGTCAGGGATCGAGTTTCGAAGTCACCTTCCCCTTGCCGGCCTACACTGCGGCGCAAGCTCCCGCGCCGAGGCGCTATGACAGCAGCTCGGCCGCGCCGGTGGATGCCGGCCGCACGCCTGTGGCCTTGCAAGGCCACGTGCTGCTGGCCGAAGACAACGAGGTCAACGCCATGGTGGTGGAGGCCCTGCTGCGCCGCCACGGCCTGACCGTGGAACACGTGCCCGATGGCCTGGAAGTGGTGCACCGCATGTGCGGCAACCACCCGCGTCCGGATCTGGTGTTGATGGACTGCCAGATGCCGGCCATGGACGGCTTCGAGGCCACCCGCCAAATCCGCGCCGACGAACAGTCACGCGGGCTGGCACGCACCCCTGTGGTGGCGCTGACGGCCAGCGCCCTGGCCGAAGACAGCGAGCGTTGCCTGGGCGCGGGCATGGACGCCCACCTGCCCAAACCCTTCCGCGAAGACCAGCTGCTGTCGGTGCTGCTGGCTCACCTGCCGATGGCCGCCACGCCGTCCATGTCCTTGATTTCGGCGGCCTGATCGGCCCGACGTGGCCTGGCCCAACCGGAACTCACGGCCGAAAACACCTGAATATCCGGGTGATGTGTTTGAAACATGAAGCCATACAGCGGATGCTGGTTGGCGTGCCATTTTCTTTCCGCCCCGTAGACATCGAACTTCAGCACCTTGTGCTCAATGCCTCCGGCATGCTTCAAGGGGATTTTCCGGCCATCTCCAAAAATATCCACATAGCCCAGGGATTCATAAATTCGGTCAAGTGGCCGGCGAGCCCCGATCAAAATGATTGGCAACTGCATCGCACAGCAGTAAAGATAACAAGCCTTGATTAACGCCTGACGGGTGGTGAACTGGTTATAACCCGGCCTGACCGAAAACCTGGTGATTTCCGTCAAGGCCTGTTTTTTCAAATCGGCGGGAATATCCACACTGCCTTCCAGCAGCAAGGGCTGGTGCGTGTTGCTCTGCAGGCGGGCCGTGCCAATGGCCTCGCCGGTGATTTTGTCTTCCGCCAGGAAAATCACCGTGCCGGGTGATTTGTCCAGGGCGTCCGGAATCAACATGTTGTCGGCCATGTGGGGTAAATGGTGCCCATAAGCCGCCGACCTCAATTCACACACTTTTTGCAGTTGCTCTTCAGTTCGAACGAGCTTCATCACAAATGGCAGGCTGTTGTTTGACTCGCCTTGCTCGTCTAACTCATCATCCTTCGGAATCCGTGACGGTGACGCGATGGAATACTGCATGTGTGCCTCTTGCGATTTAATACATTTGGTCGGGCTTCAAGGATTTGGCACAAACCCTGAACCGTTTGAAAAATTTTGTCACACCTTGTCTCAATTTGAAATACCAAACCACTTGATTGAGGGGATTCAAACGGGGGGTTAGGCCACACTGCCCACGGCTTTTTCGGTGATCGCACAGGCACCGGGCGTTGAATGATTCGGACTTGTTGTCACCCTCAAGGAAGCCGACGGTGTCCTCCCGCCCGCCTTTGGCGCCTGCCAACCCGGCCTTGCTGGCCGAGTTGGCCGCCTGTGGCAGCGCCCGAGAAGGGGCGTTGCTGCTGCTGTCCACCCTGGCCACGCAAGTGGGCGCCAGCCGCGCCTGCCTGGCCTGGTGGCACCATGGGCACGCGGTGGCCGACGCGCAGTGGGCCAGCCCCGAAGCACCCGACACGGCCGCTTTGCTGCCCACGCAGTTGGGCGCGGCGCTGGACGAGGCCATTGACCAGGGCGTCACCCTGAGCTGGCCGCCCATCCTGGCCGACCATGAGCAATGGGTGACGCTGGCGCACCGCACCCTGGCGCAGCGCCTGGACAGCGCGGTGCTGAGCGTGCCTTTGCCCGCCGGCCCCACGCCCACTGGTGCGGTAGGCCTGGAGTGGGCGCGTGGCCATGCGCCCATCACCCCCGCCATGCAGCAGTTCATCGAAGCCACGGTGGCGCAGTGCGCGCCTTTGCTGGCCTTGCAGCGTCAGGCACAGCGCCCCTGGCATTGGCATTTGCGGCAGGCGGCCAGGCGGCGCTGGCATGATTTGAGAAGCCATGAACACCCGTGGCGGCAACGCGGCCTGACGCTGGCCGCACTGATGCTGGCGGTGCTGGCCCTGGTTCCCTTGCCCGACCGCATTGGCGGCCGTGGCCGCATCGAAGGCGCCGAGCAGCGCGTGCTGGTGGCCCCCAGCGATGGCTTCATCAAGGCCACGCACGTGCACCCCGGCGACCGCGTCAAGGCAGGCCAGGTGCTGGCCGACCTGGCCGAGCAGGACTTGAAGCTGGAGCGCGACAAATGGACCAGCCAGATGGCCCAGCACGAGAACAGCTACGCCGGCGCCATGACCCGGGCCGACCGCGCCGAAGCGGCCATGAGCCTGGCCAAGGTGCAGGAAGCCCAGGCGCAACTCGCCCTGGTCGATGAGCAGTTGCAGCGTTCGCAGTTGAACGCGCCCTTCGATGGCGTGGTGATTCAGGGCGACCTGAGCCAGTCGATCGGAGCGCCGGTGCGGCAAGGCGATGCCTTGCTGACGGTGGCCAGCACGCGGCACTACCGGGTGATCATCGAGGTCGATGAAACCGATGTGGGCAAGGTGCGCGTGGGCCAAACCGGCGCGCTGGCCTTGTCGGCCTTGCCCTGGGACACGCTGGAGCTGCGCGTGGTGCGCATCACCCCGCTGGCCCAGGCCCGCGAGGGCCGCAATGTGTTCGAAGTGCAGGCCGAGTTCACCGGCCCGGTGCCCCCCGAGGTGCGCCCCGGCCTGATGGGCCAGGCCAAGGTGGTGGTGGGCCAGCGCCCCTGGTTGTGGACGCTGGTGCGCCCCTTGCTGGAGCGCGCTCGCCTTAGCCTGTGGTCCTGGTGGGGCTGACGACGCCCATGGTGCCGCACAACCCCTTGTCCAGCCCCGACTGGCACCGCGTGGCGGCGCTGCGCCCTCGGCTGCGCCCTCGTGTCAGCGTGGAGGGCCAATGGGTGCGCGGCCAGCGCTGGCAAGTGCTGCGCGACGACGACACCGGCCAGGCCTGCCGCCTCAACGCCTCGGCCTACCGCATCGCCGCCCGGTTCGATGGGCAGCATGCGCTGCAAGACCTGTGGCCTTTGCTGGACAGCCACGCCGAGGCGCCCACGCAAGACGACATCGTGGCCGTGCTGCGGCAATTGCAAAAGCAGCACCTGGTGGAGTTCGATGGCACGCCGGACTTTGGCGCGGCCTCCGCATCCCCACTGGCGCAAGCCCCAGACACCGATGATCCGGTGACCCACAGGAAGTCATCGCTGATGGCCTGGCGCATCCCGCTGGGCAACCCCAGCCGCTGGCTGGACCGGGCCGAACCTTTGGCGCGCGCGGTGTTCTCGGCGCCAGGGCTGCTGGTGTGGGGCCTGCTGATGCTGGGCTTGCTGACCGGCTTGTTCATGCAGGGCAGCGCACTGCAAGCGCATGCCACCACCTGGATGCACACCCCCCGGCACCTGGCTTTGTCGCTGGTGCTGTACCCCGTCATCAAGGCGATCCACGAGGCCGCGCATGCGCTGGCCGTGCGCCGCTGGGGCGGGCAGGTGCGCGAGGCCGGCATCACGCTGTTGATGCTGATGCCCGTGCCTTATGTCGATGCCTCGGCGGCCAACGCGTTCCGCCATGCCTGGCAGCGCATGCTGGTCAGCGCCGCGGGCATCATGGCCGAGCTGGCCATGGCCGCGCTGGGTTTGTGGCTCTGGCTGGGCACCACCGAGGGCCTGTTGCACGACGCCGGTTTCGTGGTGTGGTTCATCGCCTGCGTGTCCACGCTGCTGTTCAACGCCAACCCATTGCAAAGGCTGGACGGCTACCACGTCATGACCGACGCGCTGCACCTGCCCAACCTGGGCTCGCGCAGCCAGCAGTGGTGGCAGGCCCAGGGCCAACGCTGGCTCACGCAGCAAGACGACTCCGCCCAGCAGGACCGGAGGCCGCAACCCGCGCTTGGCGAGCGGCCCTGGCTCGTGGCTTACGCGCCGATGGCTTGGGCCTACCAGATGCTGTTGTGGGGCGCCCTGGTGGTCTGGGTCGGCAGCGTGTCCAGCGTGCTGGGCTGGCTGGGAGGGGCGCTGGCTTTGCTGATGGGTGTGATCAAACCGGCGTGGTCCTGGGGCCACATCGCCTGGCAAGCCGTGCTGTGGCGCCCACGCCAGGAACGCGCTGCGGCCCTGCGACGCGTGGCCCTGCTGCTGTTGCCACTGCTGGCACTGCTGCTGCCCTGGCCCGACCGCCTGGTGGTGCGCGGCGTGGTGTGGGCGCCCGACCAGGCCCTGGTGCGCACCGAGGTCGATGGCCTGATCCAGACCGTTCACCGGGCCGATGGCGACGCCGTCAAACCCGGCGATCTGCTGGTCACCCTGGACAACGCCAAGCTGCTGGCCCAGCGCGAACGCCTGGCCTCACAAATCACGCAGGCCGAGCAGGACCAGTTCAGCGGCATGGGCATCGGCCAGGACGCCGCCCAATCCGGCAAGGCGCAAGACGAGCTGCAACGCCTGCAGGCCGAGGTGGCCCGCCTGGACGATCAGATTGCGCACCTGCAAGTGCGGGCCCTGAGCGCGGGCCGCCTGGTGCTGCCCAACGCACACGACCTGCCAGGCCGCTACCTGCGCCGGGGCGACCTGCTCGGCCATGTGCTCACCCAACACCCGCCCACCGTGCGCGTGGCCGTGCGCGAAGCCGACGCCGTGCCCTTGCGCCAGCACCTGGGCGACGTCTCGGTGCGCCTGAGCAGCCAGGGACAGCACGCCGAGCCGGGCACGCTGGTGCGCGATGCCGTGGGCGCCACCCGCCAGTTGCCCAACGCCGCCCTGAGCGAACAGCAAGGCGGCGACATCCAGACCGACCCGCAAGACGAGCACCACTTGAACACCACGCGCCCCATCGTGCTGATGGACGTGCGCCTGGACCAGGCCGCCCCGGCCGAGCGCCTGGGCGAACGCGCCTGGGTGCGCTTCGACCAGGGCTGGTCGCCCCCGGTGGTCCAGTGGTGGCGCTGGGCCCGCCAGCGCGTGGACGCCGCCTTCCACCCTGGGCATTGACGTGAGCACCTTGCCTACCTGGCCCGCGATGTTCACGCCGCGTGTTGAGCCACTGGCCCGCCCCGGTCCGCGCTGGGGCGCCTACCCTGAACGGCCCGACCACAGCGAGCCACGCCTGCGCGGCACCCTGCCCCACCCTTGGCTGCCGACGTGGCTGCCGGCCCCCTGGCGCCTGGCCTTGTGCCAGCCCTGGTTGCGCCAGGTGCGGCAACACGCCGCCAGCCTTCCGCTGGACTTGAACACCTGCCGCCAGACCCTGCGCCGCGAAGGCTTCACCCCCCACACCGTGGCCCTGGCCCTGGCCCACGTGCTGCGCGCCACCGAGCAGACACTGGGCCTGCGCCTGCACGACACGCAGTTGCTGGCCGCCACCTTGATGCTGGACCAGCAACTGGTGGAGATGGCCACCGGCGAGGGCAAGACCCTGGCCATGGCCACCGCCGCCGCCGTGGCCGCGCTCGCCGGCATCCCCGTCCACCTGGTCACCGCCAACGACTACCTGGCCGAGCGCGATGCGCAAACGCTGGCGCCACTGTTCGACGCACTGGGCATCTCGGTGGCGCACATCGCCCCCGCCATGTCTTCCGACCAGCGCCGCCCGGTCTACGCGCAAGACGTGGTCTACGCCACCGCCAAGGAAGTCGCTTTCGACTACCTGCGCGATGGCCTGTCCACCCCGCAAGGCGCCCCACCCTTGCTGCGCGGCCTGAGCCTGGCCTTGATCGACGAAGCCGACAGCATCCTGCTGGACGAGGCCAGCGTGCCTTTGATCATCTCGGTCACGCAGCAAGGTCAGGCCGCGCAGCAGGCGCACCGGCGCGCCGTGTGGTGGCAGGCCCTGCACCTGGCCCGCCGCCTGCGCCACGATGGTGATTACACGGTGGACACCAGCCGCCACAGCGCCACGCTGACCCCCGCAGGCGAACAGCACATCGCCGGCCCGGCCGAAGCCCTGGGCGGGGTCTGGCGCCGCCCGCGTTTGCGCCGCGACCTGCTGGGCCTGGCCGCCACCGCCCTGCACGCACTCCAGCGCGGCCAGCACTACCTGGTCCGCGAGGGCAAAGTGGAACTGCTGGACACGCTCACCGGCCGCGTCGCCGTGGGCCGCGTGTGGTCGCAAGGCCTGCACACGCTGATCGAATTGAAAGAAGGTTGCACGCCCAGCGCGCCCACCGAGACCCTGGCGCAGATCACCTTCCAGCGCTTCTTCAAACGCTACTGGCGATTGGGCGGCCTGAGCGGCACCCTGGTCGAAGCGCGCGCCGAGTTGCGTGGCCTGTACGACCTGGCAGTGGTGCGGGTGCCCGAGCGCCTGCCCAGCCAGCGGCAGACTTGGCCCACCCTCGTCTTGGCCACGCCCGATCAGCGCTGGCGCGCCATCGCCGAGCGCGCCCTGGAAATGCAAGCCCAAGGCCGCCCCGTGCTGATCGGCACGGACTCGGTGCACGACTCCGAGCAACTGTCACAGCACCTGCAACACGCCGGCATCGCGCACACCGTGCTCAACGCCCGGCAGGACCAGCACGAGGCCGACATCGTGGCGCACGCCGGGCAAGCCGGGCGCGTGACGGTGGCCACGCGCATGGCCGGCCGGGGCACCGACATCAGCCTGGACGCAAGCGCTTTGGCGGCCGGCGGCCTGCACGTCATCCACTGCCAACGCAACGAGTCAAAACGCATGGACCGGCAGCTGGTGGGCCGTTGCGCGCGCCAAGGGCAAGCAGGCAGCACAGAAGCGTGGATTTGTGCCGGCATTTCGAATGACCCCGCCCCCCCTTCTGAACCTAAGCTAACACGATGTATTCAATCCGCCGTCGCGCATCGTTCAACCCTGTCGCCCTGGTGCTGGTGGCACCTGCGTCTGCCCCAGTGGCTGGAAGAGCGGCGGCAGGCGGCTTTGCGGCGGCAACTGCTCGATCAAGACCGGCAATGGGCCCAACAACACCGTCTCGCCCGGCAAAGCCGTGGGCCCTCTGCCTAGGGGCCCTGCTGGGCTCGGTGAGTGCGGCCCATGCGGCACCGGCCAAACCCGCTGGTTGCCTGATCGAACCCGACCAGGTCGCGGACGTGGGCTCAGCCGTCACCGGCATCATTGAGAAGCTGAACGTCGCCCTGGGCGACCGCGTGGAGGCGGGCCAATCGGTGGTGGTGCTGCGCGCCGACGTGGAACGCGCCAACGCCAACGCCGCCACCTTGCGCACGCAGATGGACGCCGAGGTCAAGGCCGCCGCCGCGAACCTGGAGCTGGCCCGGCAAAAAGTGGTGCGCACCCGGCAACTGGTGGCCAAGGATTTCGTCTCGCAACAAGCGCTGGACCAGGCCCAGGCCGAGCAGGAAGTGGCCGTGCAAAAGCACACCCTGGCGCGCAGCCAGCAACGCATCTACGGCCAGGAACAGGCCATGGCGCAAGCGCAACTGGGCTTGCGCACTTTGCGCAGCCCCATCAACGGCATCGTCGTCGAGCGCTACAGCAACCTCGGCGAGCGCGTGGAGGACCGACCCGTGCTGCGCGTGGCCAGCATCGATCCGCTGCGCGTGTCGCTGATGGTGCCCATCACCCAATACGGCCAGGTTCACGTGGGCGATCGCCTGTCGATCCACCCGGAGCTGCCCGGCATCGGCGCGGTCAGTGCCCAAGTGGCCTACGTGGACAAAGTGGTGGACGCGGCCAGCAACACCTTCCGCGTGCGCCTGAGCCTGCCTAACCCGGACCACCGGCTGCCCGCCGGCCTGCGCTGCAAGGCCGACTGGCCCGTGGCCACCAACGGCGCGGCGCCCGCGCGGCCCGCCCCCAGCGCGGCACCAGCCCTGCCCGCGCCCACGTCCAACGCCATGCGGCCCAAGGCCGTGGCCCAGCCCACCTCGCCGCTGCACCGGCCCACGGCCACCTCGCCCGCGTCAACCTGGTTGAAGATGTCCCTGGCCTTGGCCCGCGTGCCGGCCCAGCCCTCATCAACCGTGGCCACCGCCACCGTGGTCAAGGCCAGCCAGCCGATCAGCCTGAGATTCAGCATCGCGCTGGCCGACGCTCGCTGACGCGGCCGCGCACCGAACAGGCCCGGCATGCGTTACCTGCCACCCCCTCACATTCAAAGGCCCATCGCCGAGGCGATGGAGCCGCGGGTGCTTTACTCGGCCGACTTTGCGCCGGCCGCCTTCATGGCCAGTGCGGCCTCGGCCACCGACGCCAGCCACCAGCGCCAGTTCGATCAAACCACCTCGGCGACCACGCAGAACGCACCCGGCACCGAGCTCGTCTTCGTGGACGCCCGCGTGCCCGACCAGGCCACCTTGCTGGCCGACCTGGCCGCGCAGGCCAAGGCGGGCCGCCCCATCGAGGTCGTGCTGATCGACGCCAACGAAGACGGCCTGGCCCGCATCACCCAGGCCCTGGCCGACCGGCACGGCGTGTCGGCCGTGCACCTGATCTCGCACGGCAGCAGTGGCGCGGCCCAGCTGGGCAACACCGTGCTGGACGAGGCCACCCTGGCCACGCGCGCGCACGACATCGCCTCGTGGGGCCAGGCCTTGACCGCCGAGGCCGACCTGTTGATCTACGGTTGCGACGTGGGCGCGCAAGCCAGCGGCCAGACCCTGGTGCAAGGCCTGGCCGCCCTGACCGGCGCGGACGTGGCCGCCAGCGACGACCTCACCGGCAACCGGCTGCAAGGCGGCGACTGGCTGCTCGAAATGCAAAGCGGCCACATCGAGGCCCTGCTGGCCCCCAGCGCTCAGGGGCAAGCGGCCTTCAGCGGCGTGCTGGCGGCCGTGCCCACCGGCAAGGGCGAAGCGGTGTGGGCCAACGCGAACGACAGCGCGGCGCTACACAGCTTCTTTGATGGCGCCACCTCCGCCACGCCCACGGGCACAACCACCACGGGCCAATGGACCTGGGTGAGCACGGCCTCCTCGCCCAAGCGCAACGAGACCATTGCCGTGGGCGTGACCACCACCGGCACCATCACCGGCGAGGTCATCCAGGGCAGCACCAGCACGCTGATCCCCTTGACGATGGGCAGCGGCACCCCCACCAACCGCCAGGGCTTCGGCGTGGCCTATGAGCAGCGCAGCGGCGATGCCATGCTGGTGTGGAACGATGGCACCACGCTGAAATACAGCCTCTACAACGGCAGCACCTGGACCACGGCCTCAGCCGTGAGTGGCTACACCGGCGCCGCCCCCCAGCACATGCAACTGGTGTCCCAGCCTGGCGGCGACGGCATGGCCTTGATTGTCAGCGATGCCAATGCCGACGACCACGCCATGATCTGGAATGGCAGCAGCTGGGGCCAGGCCATCACGCTGGACACCTCGGGCACCTCGGCCGTTGATCAAACCTCCATCGCCGTGGCCTTCGAGGCCCAGAGCGGGCACGCCCTGGTCGCGTACGCCAAGGCCGCCGATGCCAACGTCTACTTCCGCGTCTTCGATGGCAGCGTGTGGGGCAGTGAAACGTCAGCCGGCACCTACCTGGAAGCGGCCACCCCGCAATGGCTGACGCTGGCCTCGGACCCCACCAGCAACCGCATCGCCATGGGGCTGATCAGCAACTCGGCCACGCAAACCTTCACCTCGTTCTCGGTCTGGAACGAAGGTGGATCGCAAACCTGGGGCAACCGCACCACCGTGGCCCCCCAGAACACGACCACCAACGCGCCGACGGTGGCGGTGGCCTACGAAAGCCAAAGCGGGGACCTGGTGGCCGCGTATGGCAACACCAGCGCCAACACCGTCAACTACCGGACCCTGGGTAGCACGGGCATCTGGTCTGCGGTGCAAACCGGCCCCAACGCCAATGGCGTGGTCGGCGCACTGCGCCTCAACAGCGACCCCACCACCAACAACGTGATGCTGGGCATGCAGACCACGGGCGGCCGACTGTCCTTCTCGGACTGGACCGGCAGCGCCTGGACCACCCCGGTGCTCGCCAGCAGCAACACGGGCAGCTCGCTCACCCCGGCCTTCTCGTGGACCTTCCAGCCGCACATTGCCGGCAACACCACCAACACCTTGTGGCTGGGTTCCACCCAGGCCAACTCAGCTGGCTGGAATGGCGTCAACTCGGTCACCAGCACCGAGGTGCTGGTGCTGCAGAACCCCAACCTGAACTACGGCTCCGGCACGAACACCGACGGCACCTTCTCACACGTGCTGGACATGTCGGCCTTTGGCGCCACGGGCCTGGACGACATCGCCTGGGTGTCACGCGATGTGGTGCTGTCGGGCAGCCTGACTGTGCACCGGGGTGACCTGCTTTTCTCGGTGCCCAGCACCACCACCCTGAGCAGCGTCAACAGCCTGTCAGTGAACCGCAACGACGTCGTTCTCTTCCGCCCCACCGTCGCGGGCGACTACTCGGCGGGCACCTTCACCAAGGTCTTCACGCTCAACAATGCCCTGCTGGGCCTGCTCCCGCTGTCGGCCACGGCCAGCATCCGCGGCCTCGCCCTGGTGGAGGAGACCGTCACCATCGGCACCACCCAGGTGCTGGCCGGCACCTTTTTGTTCAGCGCGGGCAATGGCAACACCTCGGCCAATGACATCCTCAGCTTCAGAGTCGGCGGGACGTCCGCGTCCACCCTCATTGAGGGCGATGACATCAACCTGGACAGCTCGATCACCGGCCTGGAAGTCATCACCAGCAGCACCCCCTCGGCCAATGCCTCGCTGCCTGCGGGCACGTTGCTGGTGAGCCTGGCCCAAGCCGATTCGCAGGTGGCCAACAACTACGTCAACATGACCGCCGCCGACGTCGTGGCCCTGACCGTGTACCGCACCTCCGGGACCAACAGCGCCATCGCTGTCGGCACCCTGGTGTTGCAGGGCAGCTCTGTCGGCATCACCAGCAGCATCGACAGCCTGGCCCTGACCCTGAGCGCGGCCCCCGTCATCGACAGCAACGGTGGCGGCGCCACGGCCAGCACCAACGTCATGGAGAACACCACGGCCGTCACCACCGTGGTGGCGCACGATGCGGACCCCTACGCCGACCTGACGTACAGCATCACCGGGGGTGCCGATGCATCCCACTTCACCATCGACAGCCGCACCGGCGTGCTGCGCTTCACCAGTGCGCCCGACTACGAAAAGCCCAAGGACAGCGGCAAGGACAACGGCTACGTGGTCATCGTGTCGGCCAGCGATGGCACCTACCGTGACAACCAGACCTTGACGGTCAACGTGACCACCGTCAACGAAGCGCCGGTGATTGTGAGCGGCGGAGGCGGCAGCACGGCCGACCTGGTCGTGGCCGATCAGACCACCGTCGCCACCACGGTGCAAGCCACCGACCAGGATGCCACCGACACCCTGACCTACGCCATCATCGGTGGCACGGACTCGGCCTTCTTCCAGATCAACCCCAGCACGGGCCTGTTGAGCTTCAACAGCACCGTGGATGTCACCACCCCGAATGACACCGATGGGGACAACCTCTACCACGTGACCGTGCGTGTGACCGACCTGGCGGGCACCTCGGACGTTCAAACGCTGAACATCACCGTGACCACGACCAACACGGCGCCCACCATGACCGGTGGCACCACGGCGTCGAAAGACGTGCCTGAGTTCGAAACCTTGGTCACCCAAGTCCAAGCCACTGACCTGGAAACCCCGACCCAGCTGAGCTACGGCATCAGCGGCGGCGCCGACCAGGCCCTGTTCAGCATCGATGCCCAGACCGGTGAGTTGCGCTTCATCGCCCCGCCCGACTCGCAGGCACCCGGCGCGCAAAGCAGTTACATGGTGGAGGTCAGTGCCTCCGACGGGCAGTTCGCCTCATCCCAACTGCTGACGGTCAACATCCTGCCCTACACCCGCCCGGTCAACCAGCTGCCCAACGACCTGAGCGCCGCCGAAGACACGCCCAGCGCCCTGGCCGGCGTGCGTGTGATCGACCCCGACGCCGGCAGCGCGGACATCACGGTCACCCTCACCGTGCAGCACGGCACCCTGACCGTGCGCGACGACGTGGCCTTGGGCCTGGACAGCGCCCACATCCTGCACGACGCCGATCGCCGCACCGTGACGCTGACTGGCAGCGTCAGCGCCATCAACGCCACCCTGGCCGATGCCACCGGCCTGGTGTACCTGTCGGACCAGGACCACAACGGCGTGGACAACCTGGCCATGACCACGGTCGATGCGGTGCACACGGGCACCGCGCCGCCCCTGACCGTCACCAACACCACCTCGATCACCGTGACGGCCGTCAACGACACGCCCTCGGCCATCGTCGGACAAAGCAGCTACACCGCCACCGAGCAGACCGACCTGGCCCTGCACAACACCGGCTTGCGGATCAGCGACGTGGACGCAGCCGGCGGCATCATGAGGCTCACCTTGGCCGTGACCGATGGCGTGCTGACCGTGAGCCCGGGCACCACCGGCGTGGCCATCACCAACTCGGGCACCAGCAGCGTCATCCTGGCGGGCACCCTCGACCAGATCAACAAACTGCTCGACGGCCTGGATGACGGCACCTTGGTGTACCAGAATGGCAGCGACACCCCGCCGGCCACCGCCACCCTGACGATGACGGCCCACGACATGGGCAACACCGGCGCTGGCGGCGGCTTGTTCGACAGCATGGTGGTCACCATCAACATCACCGCCGTGAATGACGTGCCCGTGGCCGTGGACGACAGCGCCTCGGTCGATGAAGACACTGTTTTGACCGGCAGCACCGTGCTGGCCAACGACACCGACGCCGAAGGCAGCACCCTGACCGCCACCCTGGTGTCTGGCACCACCGACGGCACCCTGCTGTTCAACCCCGACGGCAGCTTCACCTACACGCCCAACGCCGACTTCACCGGCACCGACGCCTTCACCTACCAGGCCAACGATGGCACCGACAACGCCACCGTCGCCACGGTCACCATCACCGTCAACGCCCTCAACGATGCGCCCGTGGCGATGGACGACAGCACCTCGGTCGATGAGGACACCGTGCTCAACGGCAGCACCGTGCTGGCCAACGACAGCGATGTCGAAGGCGCCACCCTGACCGCCACGCTGGTGTCCGGCACCACCGACGGCACCCTGCTGTTCAACCCCGATGGCAGCTTCACCTACACGCCCAACGCCAACTTCACCGGCACCGACGCCTTCACCTACCAGGCCAACGATGGCACCGCCGACTCCAACGTCGTCACCGTCACCATCACCGTCAACGCCGTCAACGACCCACCCCTGGCCGTGGACGACAGCGCCTCGGTCGATGAAGACGGTGTGCTGAACGGCGGCACCGTGCTGGCCAACGACAGCGATGTCGAAGGCGCCACCCTGACCGCCACGCTGGTGTCCGGCACCAGCCACGGAGTCCTGGTGTTCAACAGCAACGGCAGCTACACCTACACCCCCACCGCCAACTTCA
>Ga0209841_1000115_pt1 | contig 18831 bp, 17 predicted proteins | sample GWRWT4_30Apr14_FD_187185 | JGI IMG/M metagenome (GOLD analysis project Ga0209841, IMG submission 187185) | Sand microcosm microbial communities from a hyporheic zone in Columbia River, Washington, USA - GW-RW T4_30-Apr-14 (SPAdes) (version 2) | ecosystem: Engineered > Artificial ecosystem > Sand...
GTTTGGTGCTGACCACGCTGAATAATTTCACCGTGATGCAGCACCAGAATTTCGTCAGCGTGAGTCACTGTGGATAAACGATGGGCAATGACAACCAGCGTCATTTGTCCGCGCAATTTAAGCATGGCGTGCTGGATTTTTTCTTCAGTGGCCGAATCAACGTTGGCAGTGGCTTCATCGAGAATCAACAGCTGGGGTTTGCCTGCAAGGGCGCGGGCGAGACTGAGCAATTGCTGCTGTCCGGCAGACAGATTACTGCCACGCTCGGTCAGCAGGCTGTTATAGGCCTCGGGCAGTGCTTGAATGTGCGCGTCGATACCGGCTGTTTCAGCAGCCCAATGAATTGTTTCAGCCGGCAGATTTCGGCCCAGGTCGATATTGTCGTAAATGCTGCCGCTGAATAAAAAGCTGTCCTGTTGCACAAAGGCAACATGCTGGCTGAATTCGCGTGTGGAATACTGCGCCAAGGGGTGGCCGGCAAATAAAATCTCGCCCTGTTGTGGCTGATAAAAACGCATCATCAATTGCACCAGCGTGCTTTTGCCACTGCCCGAATGCCCGACAATACCAACAAAGGTTCCAGATTTAATGCTGAAATTAATATTTTTCAGCACCGGCTTATTGTTGTCGTAAGAAAAGCTCACCTGTTTAAAATCCAGCGTGCCTGATGAGAGTATCAGCCCTGATTGCGTCTGGTCGTCGTCCGGCTTTTCTTCCAACCATTGAAAAACTCGCCCCGCCGCAATGGTTGATTGTTGAAATAAATTCATTTTTTGTGTCATCTCGATCAGGGGTTCGGTGAATTGTTCGAGATAATTTAAAAACGCATACAACACGCCAACTTCGATGCCCGCTATGTTGTGATTCAGGCCAAAATAATAAAGCACACCCGCCAACGTTGATAAATACAGCACGTCGACCATGGGTCGCAGCAAGAGTGCGTCCATTTGCATAGTGCGCTTGCGTGTAACAAAGTGTTCCTGGGCGAGGCTGTTAAAACGTTGGGCAAATCGCCGTTCCTGATTAAATAATTGCACCACCGCCACGCCCTGAATGGTTTCATTCAAGCGGGCATTGATATCGGCAAGTAATTCACGGGCACGATGAAAAATACCACTGCTCAGTTTGCGGTAGAGCATCATGAGCGTAATCACTAGCGGCAGGAATAACAGGCAGATCAGCATCAAATGCCAGTTCAATAAGGCCATCATGATAAAAATGCCGATAATACGCACGGTGTTTTTTAAATACACCCCGAGCACACCAACAAAAAGATCTTTTACCGCTTCGGTGTCATTGGTCACGCGGGAAATCAAAGAACCTACCGGCACGTGGTCAAAGCGTTGCAGCGGCATGCTTAACAGATGGGTAAAGAGGCGTTGCCGTAATTTCAGCACCACGCTTTGTGCAATTTGATTGAGGCGTAAAATCTCCTGATAGCCCAGCCACGAGGCGGTGATGTTGGCCAGCACATACAGCAGCAACAGCGTGACAAGCGGCAGCATAGCCCAGTTGCCCGGCACCAGATGGTCATCAATAAAACGTTTGATCAGATACGGTCCGGCCACACCGGCAGCGGTTGCCAGTAGCAGCAAAGCCACCGTTTTAACAAGCGTCGGAACATCTTCCAGTGTGTAACGCAACAAGCGTTTCAGAACGGCACGGGTCTGCATCATCGTCCCTCGGCTACGGCCTGTTCCAGTTGCTGGTAACGGTAGGCGCGGGCATACCAGCCATTTTCAATCATTAATTGCGGGTGCGTGCCACGTTCAGCCGCCTGGCCTTGACGCAGCACCACGATTTCGTCGGCCTGTTCAACAGCAGACAGTCGATGGCAAATAATGATCAACGAGCGCCTGCCTTGCATACCACGCAAATGCTGAATAATAGCGCGCTCGGTGGCTACATCAACCGCTGACAAAGCATCGTCCAGCACCAACACCGGTGCATCCTTGAGTAAGGCGCGGGCGATGGATAGGCGTTGTTTCTGCCCGCCCGACAGTGTCACACCACGTTCACCGACCTCGGTGTTATAACCGAGCGGGAAACGCAGAATGTCTTCGTGCAGAGCAGCGGCTTTGGCCACCGCTTCGACGGCCTGATCGCTGGCTTCGGGATGCCCCAGCCGAATATTCTCGGCAATCGTGGTGGAAAACAGAAAAGGTTCCTGCGGCACCACGGCAAAATGCTGGTGCAAGGCGCCCAAGCTGTAGTCCGCCAAGGGCTGCTGATCAAGCCAGACGCGGGCGTTTTCATTTTCATATTGACGCAGCAGCAGATGCAGAAAAGTGCTTTTACCGGAGCCAATGGGCCCCACAATGCCTAACACGGCACCCGGTGCCAATGTGCCGCTGAAAGCACTTAACACATTTTTCTCACTGCCCGGATAACGAAAGTATTTTATGTCCCAGCGCAGCGACGCTGATGGCGGCACAGTCAAAGTGCCATGATCAGTAATGCTTTGCGGGGCTTGCAGCACCGCCTGAATCCGTTGATAGGACACACCGCCGCGTTTGAGCAGATTCAATAACCAGCCATAGGCAAACATCGGCCAGATCAGTTGCCCGAGATACAAGGTAAAGCGTGTCAATTCGCCGATACTGAATTCGCCGCGATGAATCAGCCACGCGCCGCCGCTGACTGCCAACAGAAATGATGCGCCCATGGTGCTGACAATAATGGGCTCATAAAGCGCCTCAGCGCGGGCAACCTTTAAATTGGCCTCACCGGCAGCCCGTGCATCGCCGCTAAAATCGCCTTCGGCCCTGTCTTCCATGCCATAAGCACGGATAATACGCAGGCCGCTGAAAAACTCCTGTACGCGATCATTGAGCGTGCCAAACTGGCCCTGGGCGCGGACAAAAGAATCATGCATGACGGTATTCACTCGCCAGAAACCGTAGGCCATAAAGGGCCAGGGCAGCAGGGCAATTAAAGTCAGCCGCCAGTCCACCGCAAAAAACAGCACCGCCACCACAACCAAACCGGTGAGCAAACCATCAAACAAGGCCAGCACCGCTTCACCGGCCGACATTTCAACGGCGGTGATATCGTTAGTCACACGCGCCATCAAATCGCCGGTGGGGTGTCGATGAAAGTAGTCAGCGTTCTGATACAACAAACGCTCATGTAAACGCTGTCGCAACAAAGCCCCAAGTTGATACGAGGCGCTGTAAAGACTCAAACGCCATAAATAACGCAGGATGTACACCAACAGACCGATGCCCACAATGCTGCCGACCAGCATCAGCAGGCGCGCTCGGTTTAGCTGCCCGGCCATAGCCTCGTCAATCAGGGTGCCGGCAATCCACGGCGGCAAAAGATTGAGCAGAGCCACCACCGTCAGCAGCAACATGGCCGCAAAATAGCGCCAACGTTGCTGTTTGAAATACCAGCTTAATTCGAAGAGTAATTGCATGGATGCATGGGTCTTGCGTTGTAGTGTTGTAATGGAAAGGTGTCAGGCGGAAAATGTGCAGCTTAGCACAGGATAAAACAGCGACCATGATAGGCCTGATGAATTAACGCACTTTCATTAAAAGGTTATGAAGATGTTAGCAACACCCTTTCTCGCCAAACCCGTTTTTTATGGCAGTGATTTCGCCAATTGGGGTTTTATCGTTTTGTTGATCCTGCATGTTTTGCCGGCAGTTGTGGCCGTGGTCGCCGGGTTAATGGCCTTGCGCTACAAAAAAGGCAGCGATTCACATATTGCCTGGGGTATGTATTTTTGCTGGGCGATGATGGCCACTGCCCTCAGTGGCATTGTGCTTGACGTCATCCGTTTGAGTTTTTACGTGGCCGAAAATCACCAGAAATACCCTGGTTATGGCATGCCCAGCAGCTATCCGGCCCGTTTTGCGTTTTTTTATGCGGCAGCGTGTGTATTTTATCTGGTGAAGGTCGTTCAGCATCCCTTGAATTTCAGCCGTGAAAGCACAACGCAACAACCGACACGATTTCCATGGTTTGCGCTGGGGCTGTTTTTGGCGGGAACGGGTTTAAGTCTGCTGATTTCTGCCCGTTACAATCCCTGGACCGGGGCGCTGTGGATTATCTGGACATTTATGCTGATTATTTTTGCCACGGGCTTGTTGCCCTTGTGTAGCAAAAAGTGGCCTGCTTTTGGTTTGCATCAGCACCGTCTGGCTGCGCTCAGTCTGGCCGCTTTTAGTTGGTGGGGTGCGGTGCAAGGTTTTGGTCCGGCGATTTATATCGCCTTAAAAGGCGCCGACAGCGGCACCACGGTTTATACCGGTGATTTACCCGGCAATTTTAGCCCGGATTTTTTTCTGTTTTTGGTGGCCTGGTTGCCGCCGTTTTTGATCGGGGCGTATTTGTTGCGTCGTTATATCCGCGCATCGCGCAATTAGGCGTGCCAAGCGTCTATCGCTAAAGCTCAGCCCGCCAGCGCGGGAAATAATTCCTTGAGACCATTGGCCATCATTTCAACCGCGATGGCGATAAGCACCAGCCCAAACAATCGATGCACGATATTAAAGCCGGTGATGCCCAGGGTGCGGCCAATCATACCGGCCATTCGCAGCATCAGCCACAGAACCAGTCCCGCCAGGATAATACACAGCGTCACCAGCCAAGGATGGTAATTCAAGGTGGAACGATGCATTTCGATAATCACCGTGCTGATGGCACCGGGGCCGGCAAGCAGGGGAATGGCCATGGGCACAATGGCAATGGTGTTTTTGTCACTGATTGCGTTATCGCTCTCGGCAAAGACTTTATCCATGCGTGATTGCAACATGGCCAGTGCCATGATCATCAGCACAATACCGCCGCTGACACGAAAGGACGACAAACTGGTGCCCATGGCCAGCAGCAGCGTTTCACCCGTCACCGAGGCAATAACCAGCACTGCTACCACCGTAATGGCGGTCAGATTAGTAATGCGCGAACGCTCGGCATAGGAATAACTTTTGGTCAGCGCAAGAAAAATGGGAATGGCCGCAATAGGATCAAGAATCACCAATAAGGCGGTAAAAAAGTGTGAATACTCGGTCCAATGCTCCATGCCTGTATTTTCCTTAAGTGAACCTAATCAGCTCAATTCCACCCGATCGAGGTATTCTGGAACACAAACGTTTATGCCCAGCTCATCCTTGATGCGTAAACGCAAACTGTCCGCGGCGACAGGTTCACCATGCGTGACAAACACCTGCCGGGGTTTAGGGCTAAAGTGTGATACCCAGGCAATTAATTCATCGCTGTCAGCATGGGCAGATAGGTTTTCAAGATTAAAAACAGCTGCCTTGACTTCGTAATAGGCGCCATGAATTTTAACTTTCTCGGCGCCGTCAACCAGACTCGCCCCCCGTGTTCCAGGTGCCTGAAATCCGGCAAAAATAATACTGTTGCGCGAATTAGGCAGCATGGTTTTCATATGGTGCAGCACACGCCCGCCGCTCGCCATACCACTGGCTGAAATTACAATATGCGGAAACGTTTGTTCATTGATTTCAATCGACTCTTCAACGCTACGCACATAACGCACATTGTCATCAATAAGCTGGCAATCGTCAGCACTCAAACGCACCTGCTGGTTACAACTGAACAGGAGTTTGGTGGCACTGACCGCCATGGGGCTATTCAGATAAATAGGCACATCCGGAATACGTCGTGCTGTTTTCAGTTTGGTCAGAATATGCAATAAAGCCTGCGCACGCCCCACGGCAAAAGAAGGTATCAACACGCTGCCGCCCCGGGCGACGGTATCGGCAACGATTCGCGCCAGGGTTTCCTCGGGATCACTTTTATCGTGATGACGGTTGCCGTAGGTTGATTCTACAACAAGGTAATCGGCCGTTTTCATCGTGTGCGGTGGATACATGATCGGATCCGTCTGGCGCCCCAGATCGCCGCTGAACACCAGCGTTTTGCCTTCCGCCTTGATGCTAATGGACGAAGCGCCCAGGATATGTCCGGCGGGTGTGAATTTCGCCTCGATGCCTGCGGCTATAGTACTGAACTCATCAAAAGGCAGCGCCGAAAAATAGTCCATGGCGGCTAGCGCATCGGCCTCGGTATACAGTGCCAAGGCCGGGGAGTGTTTGCTGAACCCTTTTTTGCTGGCATAACGTGCGTCTTCTTCCTGCAAATGACCCGCATCGGGCAGCAAAATGGAACACAAGGCTTTGGTGCCAGGGGTGCAATAGATCGGGCCACGAAAACCCGCTTTAACCAGGGCGGGAATGTAACCGCTGTGGTCAATGTGGGCATGGGTCAGCAGCACCGCCGCGAGTTTTTTGGGATTAAAGGGCGGCGCCTGCCAGTTACGTTGACGCTGATTTTTTACCCCCTGATACAAACCGCAATCAATCAAAATCTGTTTATTGCCCACTTCGAGCAAATATTTTGACCCGGTGACTGTGCTGGCCGCACCCAAAAAACTCAGTTGCATGTCAAACCCCGTTTTTGTTTGTTTTTATTTTATCCTGTTCAACGCTTTCTCACGCTGTATAGGTTTACAGCGAAGGAGCAATTCGGAACAAGCACGCCTTGAGATAACTTGTTTCAGGAATGGCAGGATGCACCGGATGATCAGGACCCTGCGCACCACGAAATACCAGCTGCGGATGCCTATCAATATGACGTCCGGCGCCGCGCACCAAGTCAATCAGCTCCGCTTCCGGCAAATGCATCGAGCACGACGCCGACATTAACAAGCCATTGGGCGCGACCAGACGCATGGCCAGGGTATTTAACTTCTTATACGCCGCCAGCCCTTTGTTTACCTCTTTTTTGCGTTTGATAAAGGCAGGAGGGTCTGCAATGACTACATCAAATTTTTGTCCTTCGGCCACCAGTGTTTCCAGCACCGTAAACGCGTTGCCATCAAGACAGCTCACTTGATCGGCCTTGCCTTGATTGCGGGCATTAACCTGTAATTGTGCCAACGCGGCTGTCGAGGCATCCACGGCTACCAGCGATTCAGCGCCGCCAGCCAGACATTGCAGACCCCAGCCACCGACATAGGAAAACAGATCCAGCACCCGCTTGCCTTTAACCCAGCGCATCAACTCGCGACGATTTTCACGGTGGTCGTAAAACCATCCGGTTTTCTGGCCATGCAAACCATCAACATAAAATGCGACCCCGTTTTCTTCGACACGTAATTTTTCCGGCCATTCACCGTAGGCCACCGTCACCGCGTTTTCAACCAGCCCTTCGATTTCACGCTGAGAACTGTCGTTACGCCATAAGACGGCTTTGGGTTTGAACACAGCGACCAAGGCCGCCAATACGGTATCACGCAGCCTGTCCATACCGGCAGTATTAAGTTGCGCGACCAGATAATCACCAAAACGATCAATCACCAGACCCGAAAGCCCATCACTGTCACCGTAGACCAGGCGGTAATAAGGCGCCGAATAAATCGCTTCGCGCAACGAGAGCGCCTGACGCAAACGATGTTCAAACCAGATTTGATTCAATTGATCCTGCCCGTCACGCGTCAGCAGGCGGCAACTGATCAGTGAATGCGGATTCACATAGCCCCGCCCCAGAATTTGTTCTGATGCCGATTGCACCAACACTTCGGCACCAGGTGCTAATGTTTTGATCGGTGTTGCAGCAAGATCAATTTCATTGCTGTAAATCCACAAATGACCGCTTTTGATGCGGCGATCACACTTACTTTGCAAACGAATTACAGGGATATCTTCAGTCACCAAGGCACTCACAGAAAATAAAAGGAAGGAAATAAAGCGCGGATTATAGCAAGCTTCTATCTTTGTAGCCCTTGCTATCTGCTGCCACCCTGAAAATGTCAGACGCCCCCGTTTAGCTTGCCTTGCCTTGCGTGACATAATCGGGCGCACGGGGTTTTAATACGTAAGGGTTCTTGACCGTCACACCCGTCAAGCAAGGAGAGGCGACATGGTTTTTTATATCTATAACCAAGGCATTCGCCAGGAAGAGTCTCTGGCAAAGTTGCTTCAGGAGCAGCAGATCAGAGCTGTTCAGGCCAGTAATCGTGTACGCAAAGTGGGACCCAAAACCCACTCACAGCATCAAAGCGGTGCCTCGGTCTACAGCGAGGCCGAACCAAGGCATGCGCGCGAACCAGCCCTTCTGGCCCGACAGCTTATGACTGCGCCGGTTCAAACCCTGCCAGAGACCGCCATGGCCGCAGATGCCTGGACCCTGTTTCAACACAATCCCTTTCACCATATCCCTATCGTTGATGCACATGGGCAGTTGATTGGCATTCTGACCGACAACGACCTTTTGACGCTCAGCTCCACACTGACACAGTCACAGGCATTTAATCCGGCGACAACGCAGGTGAAACAGATCGCACAAACGCAGGTGATTTCCAGCTCAGCCACCACCGGTATTCGTGCGCTGGCGGACTTGATGGTGACACGTCGCGTGGGCTGTGTGCCCATTGTGAATGATCAGCATCAGGTTGAAGGCATAGTCACGCGCACAGATATCTTGCGGGCACTGGTGCAGCAAGCGCCTATCGAGCTATGGGTTTGAGTGTCGCAGGCCTGTAAACACACGATTTATGGCTTCTTGCTAGGCGATAAGGACGGTCTTGGGTTAAAATTCGGCGTTTTATATCCACTTCCCAACTGCCTTGAGGGCTGTCTCATGTTTAGCCGTACGACCACTCTTGCTGAGTTTGACCCAGAAATAGCCACTGCAATCAACAAGGAAGCACAGCGTCAGGAGGCTCATATCGAGCTGATTGCCTCTGAAAATTACGCCAGCCCTTGTGTTATGGAAGCGCAGGGTTCGGTGCTCACCAACAAATATGCCGAGGGTTATCCCGGCAAACGTTATTACGGCGGCTGTGAGCATGTTGATGTGGTCGAACAATTAGCCATTGATCGCGCCAAAAAACTCTACGGCGCCGATTACGCCAACGTCCAGCCGCATTCCGGCTCCCAAGCCAATTCTGCCGTGTATATGGCCCTGCTTCAGCCCGGTGACACGGTGCTGGGCATGAGTCTGGCCGACGGCGGCCACCTGACCCACGGTGCCAAGGTGAGTTTTTCCGGCAAGATTTATCATGCGGTGCAATACGGGCTGAATGCCGAAACCGGTGAAATTGATTATGAACAGGTTGAGCAACTGGCCCGCACCCATAAACCCAAAATGATCATGGCCGGATTCTCGGCTTATTCGCAAGTGGTCGATTGGCAGCGTTTTCGTACCATTGCTGACGAAGTGGGCGCTTATCTGGTGGTCGACATGGCCCATGTGGCCGGTCTGGTCGCCGCCGGTCTTTATCCCAACCCGGTACAGATTGCCGATGTCACCACATCCACAACGCATAAAACCCTGGGCGGGCCGCGTGGTGGCTTAATTCTGGCCAAGGCGAATGAAGAGATTGAGAAAAAACTCAACTCGGCCGTTTTTCCCGGCGGTCAGGGCGGCCCCTTGATGCATGTGATTGCGGCCAAAGCCGTTTGTTTTAAAGAAGCCATGAGCGATGACTTCAAACGCTATCAGCAGCAAGTGGTCACCAATGCCCAAATCATGGCCAAGGTGTTTATGGATCGAGGCTATCAAGTTATTTCCAACGGCACCAAGAACCACCTTTTTCTGCTGAGCCTGGTCGACAAAGATATTACCGGTAAAGACGCCGATGCCGTACTGGGACGGGCGCATATCACGGTTAACAAAAACGCTGTGCCCAAAGATCCGCGCTCACCTTTTGTCACCAGCGGCCTGCGTATCGGTACACCGGCTATTACCCGTCGTGGTTTTGGCACCAAGGAAAGCACTGTTTTGGCCGGCTGGATGTGTGACATTCTTGATGACATCAGCAACGAGACCATGGTCGAAAAGGTACGTGCGCAAGTCACGGCCCTGTGCGCACAGTTTCCCGTGTACGGACAGTAAGGCCCATGCACTGCCCTTTTTGTCGCGCGCAAGATACCAAAGTCACTGACTCCCGTCTGGTAGCAGAAGGGGGTCAGGTGCGTCGTCGCCGTGAGTGCTTGCACTGTGGCGAACGTTTTACCACCTTTGAAGCCGCCGAACTGGCCATGCCCCGTGTGGTTAAACAAGACGGCACCTTTCAACCTTTCGACGATGAAAAACTGCGCCGGGGTATGTTACGCGCGCTGGAAAAACGTCCGGTAAGCATCGAGCAAACTGATGCCGCACTTAATCATATTAAAAACAAGTTACGCGCCAGCGGTGAACGGGAGGTCGCATCCAAAGTGGTAGGGGAACTGGTGATGGAAACGCTGAAGGAACTCGATCAGGTGGCCTATGTGCGTTTTGCTTCGGTCTATCGCAGTTTTAAGGATATCGAGGAATTTCGTCGCGAACTCGACAAACTGCAAGCACCAGCGTCCTAGATTTTTCCCATGCACGCATTTCTAAGTCGCCGCCACACTTTTTCTCTTGCCGACAGCCAGTTCATGGCCCAGGCCATTCATCTGGCCGGACACGGCCTGTACACCACCGCACCCAACCCTCGGGTGGGCTGCGTGCTGACTCAGAACAATGTGCTCATCGCCAGCGGCTGGCATCAAAAAGCCGGTGGACCGCACGCTGAAATCGTTGCGTTGACAGCTGCCGGGGCAAACGCCCGGGGCGCCACCGCCTATGTCAGTTTGGAACCTTGTAGCCATCATGGCAGAACACCGCCTTGTGCCGACGCCTTGATTGCTGCGGGCGTGAAGCGAGTGGTCGCGGCAATGGTTGACCCGAATCCCCGCGTGTCCGGTCAGGGCCTGAAAAAACTCCATGAGGCCGGTATTGATGTCAGCTGGGGCCTGCTTGAAGACGACGCCAAGGCGCTTAATCCCGGGTTTATTCTGCGCATGCAAGAGCAAGGGCCTTGGGTGCGGGCTAAAGTAGCCAGCAGTCTTGATGGCCGTAGCGCCATGGCCTCCGGTGAAAGCAAGTGGATCACTGGTCCGGCCGCACGGGCCGATGTACAACGCTGGCGCGCCCAAAGTGGCGCGCTAGTCATGGGCATCAATTCGATACTACGTGACGATCCGTCGATGACCGTTCGCCAGCACGACTGGTTGGGGCAGTTACCCGAATTGTGGCACACCGAGCCCATTCAACAGCCCCTGCGTGTAGTGCTCGACAGCCATTTACGTATTCCACTGAGCAGCAAAATCCTGGTGCAAGACGGCAAAACCCTCGTCTTAACCTTGCCTGACACGCTGGAACAACAAAAACATAAAGTCCGTCAGCTAAGTGAAACCGGCATCGACGTGATCAGCGGCTTACCTTCGGATCAGCGCCTTGACTTGACCGACGTATTACAACAACTGGTGCAAAGAGATATTAACGAAGTGCTGGTGGAAAGCGGCCCTACCCTCACCGGAGCTTTTCTGCACGAAGGCTTGATTGATGAGTTGATCCTGTATATGGCGCCCAAACTGATGGGTGAGCAGGCGCAGGCCGCATTCATCCTGCCCGGCCTTGAACGCATGAACCAATGTCCACCACTGCGGATTAAAGATATACGGCAAGTCGGCGAGGATGTGCGTATAATCGCCAGCCCGCAACGAGCCGACCCGCACAACAATTAACACCCGATCAACACGAGACACGCATGTTCACCGGAATCATTAACGCTACAGGCCACGTTCAGACCGTGAGTCCAGCTCAAAGCGACCTGCGTTTACAGATTGCCAGCGGCGCGCTTGATCTGAGTCAGGTACAACTGGGCGACAGCATTGCCACCAATGGTGTGTGTTTGACCGTGACCTCCTTGACCGACAATAGTTTCTGGGCCGACGTTTCACTTGAAACGCTGAGCCATTCCACACTGGGTGATCTTAAACGGGGCGACCGCGTTAATCTGGAAAAAGCCCTGACCTTGTCGACCCCACTGGGCGGGCACCTCGTCAGCGGCCATGTGGATGGCGTCGGCGAAGTGATTACTCACCGGCAGGAAGGGCGCGCCCAGCGCTATACCGTAAAGGCACCCGGCGAAATCAGCCCTTATATCGCCAAAAAAGGTTCGATCTGTCTTGATGGTATCAGCCTCACCGTTAATGACGTGACGGGGGATTTGTTTGAGCTCACGATAGTGCCGCATACCCTGGCTCATACCACCGTGGCACAGTGGCAGGCAGGGCGCAAAATAAACATTGAAGTTGATGTAATGGCGCGCTACCTTGAGCGCCTGCTGCAAGGCCCGCTTCATACCGAGGCAACAACGCACCGTCCGCTTGATATGGCATTTCTGGCTGAGCACGGTTTTGTAAAATAGCACGGCCCGATAACAACAGGTCCCAGTGACCAGGTTTAGTAGAGCAATGACATTAAATTCGATCCAGGAAATTATTGAAGACATCCGCTGCGGAAAAATGGTCGTACTGATGGACGATGAAGACCGCGAAAACGAAGGCGATTTAATCATGGCCGCCTCGCATGTGCGCGCTGAAGACATCAACTTCATGGCCAAACATGCGCGGGGACTGATCTGCCTGACCATGACCGAAGAACGTTGCCAGCGTTTAAATCTGCCGCTGATGGTACGTAATAATCAGGCGGCACACGGTACCGCGTTTACCTTGTCGATTGAAGCGCGCGAAGGGGTGACCACGGGCATTTCGGCAGCTGACCGCGCGCAGACCATTCGGGTCGCAACGGCTCATGACGCACGGGCGCAGGATATCGTGCAGCCAGGTCATGTGTTCCCATTAATGGCGCAACCAGGCGGTGTTCTTTTTCGGGCGGGCCATACCGAAGCCGGCTGTGATCTGGCGCGTCTGGCCGGATTTGAGCCCGCAGCCGTTATTGTTGAAATCATGAATGAAGACGGCACCATGGCGCGTCGTCCTGATCTGGAAGTGTTTGCCGAACAGCATGGTCTGAAAATCGGCACCATTGCCGATTTGATTCAATACCGCATGAGCAACGAAAAAACCGTTGAACGGATTTTTGAACATGCAATTGAAACCGCCTACGGTCCCTTCCGGGCCATTGGTTACAAGGATCAAATTGATGGCGGCTCTCACCTTGCACTGGTTAAAGGGCAGCTTGATCAACAAGAAGCCCCTTTGGTCAGAGTGCATGTGAGTGATTCCCTGCGTGACCTGATCAAAACCCACCATCCCGAGCAGGGTTGGGATTTTGGCAGTGTCATGCAACGCATTGCCAATGAGGCCGCAGGTGCTATCGTGCTCATTGGCCAGCGTGAAGATGAAAAAAACAGTCTCGCGCAACGTATGCACAACTATTGTACAGGGCTTGCCAATCTTCCTCACAACAATGGCGTGCGTACCATAGGCACCGGCTCGCAGATTCTGCGTGATCTGGGCATACAGAAAATGCGTCTGCTCAGCTCGCCCATGCGCTACAGCGCACTGTCAGGTTTTGATCTGGAAATCGTCGAATTCATTCCCTTTCAACGTCGTCCTTCAACGTTATAAATAACCAGGAATCAGGTAATCGTTATGCAAACCATCAATACCATTGAAGGTGATTTTGTCACCATCGCCGGCAATTACGCCTTGATCGTGGGCCGCTTCAACAGCTTTGTGGTCGACAGTCTGGTCAGTGGTGCCATTGATACGCTCAAACGCCACGGCATTAAAGATGAGCAAATTGACATCATTCGCGTGCCCGGTGCCTTTGAATTACCACTGGCGGCCAAGAAAATTGCCAACAATGGCAAACATGATGCCATCATTGCCCTTGGTGCGGTTATTCGTGGTGGCACACCCCACTTCGAGTATGTGGCCGGGGAATGTGTCAAAGGTCTTGCCCATGTGTCACTGGAGAGTGTTATTCCAGTCGCTTTTGGTGTGTTAACCGTAGACAGCATCGAACAAGCCATTGAACGTTCAGGCACAAAAGCCGGCAATAAAGGGGCCGAAGCCGCACTCAGCGCCATGGAAATGGTCAGTTTAATCAAGAGTATTGATGCCCTGTGAGTGAGAATCTGACCGCACTGCCCAACGACAAACCCAAACCGGCCGCTCGCCGCAAGGCCCGCCATTTTGCCCTGCAGGCGCTGTATCAGTGGCACATTGCCGGCGGCAATCTGAACGAAATTGAAAGCCAGTTTCGCCGTGAAAACGCCATGCACAAAGTTGATCTGGTTTTTTTTCACGAACTGCTGCACGAAATTCCCGCCCATTTAACAATGATTGATCAATATATCGAGCCCCTGCTCGATCGCAAAAAACAAGACTTGGGCGTGGTTGAACTCAGCGCACTGCGTATCGGCACCTATGAATTATGCAAGCGTATCGATATCCCCTTCCGTGTCTGCATTAACGAAAGTGTTGAACTGGCTAAAGTCTTTGGTGCCGAAGAGAGTTACCGTTATATTAACGGCGTGCTGGACAAAATTGCCCGTCAGGTTCGCAGTGTCGAAATGAAAGGGTAAGTCGTTCAGTTCCATCCCTTTCCCCGGTTTGCAAAGCAAAAGGCATTGCCATGGCTATCGCTGAATTTGCACTGATCGAACGTTACTTCAAGCAAGGACAAAAACCGGGGGCGCATGCAGCGGTTCTGGGCATTGGTGACGACGCCGCCATTGTGGACATCCCCATCGGCCAGCAGCTGTGTGTCGCCGTTGATACGCTGGTCGCGGGCGTGCATTTTCCCGAACATACGCCCGCTTATGACATTGCTTACAAAGCCCTGGCCGTTAATCTGAGCGACATGGCAGCCATGGGTGCAACACCGCGCTGGTTTACCCTGGCCTTAACACTGCCAACGGCAGACGAACGCTGGATCAAGAACTTCAGTGAAGGTTTATTCGCGCTGGCTCAAACCTGCTCGGTGGAACTGATCGGTGGTGATACCACCTGCGGCCCGCTGTGTATTTCGATTCAAATCATGGGCTTGCTTCCAAGGGGCCAAGCGCTGCTGCGCAGTGGTGCCCAGGTTGGTGATGATATTTATGTTTCAGGCACTATTGGCGATGCCGGCTTAGGCTTGCGTCTTGAGCAGTTGACTGTTGCACCCGCGCCCTCTGCGACCCTTGATTTTCTTCTGACGCGCCTTAATCGTCCGACACCACGGCTGCAATTGGGTCAGGCCTTGCTCACGCTTGCTCACGCCGCCATTGACGTGTCTGATGGTTTGCTGGTCGATTTGCAACACGTACTTACAAGCAGCCAAAGAGGCGCGCGGGTGAGTCTGGATGCCATTCCTTTGTCCGACGCCTATCGCGCCTTGTCTCCTGCACAAGATAAACACAGTCAGGTCATAAACGCCCTTGAAGCCGGTGATGATTACGAGCTGTGTTTTACTGCACCCCCGCAAAACAGGACTGCCCTTGCGGCCTTGAGTGAACGCTTGTCGCTTCCCCTGACCCGCATTGGCGAAGTTACTCAACAAGCAGTGTTACACTGCGTCGATCAAGAGGGGAAAATTCTGGCTTACCAGCCTCGTGGTTTTGAACATTTTACAAACTCCGGTGCCTGCACATGAAAAACATGCCAAGAGGCAGTTGTCGCCATCCTGTCCATTTTCTGGCCTTAGGTTTTGGTAGTGGTGCGGCACCTTTTGCGCCCGGCACCTTCGGCACATTGGCCGCTATTCCGCTGTTTTTATTGCTGGCGCAGCTATCCTTGTCAACCTACCTTGCTTGCTTGGTCGTTATTTGTCTGACGGGGGTATGGATTTGTGATAAAACCGCGCACGACTGGGGTGTGCATGACCATTCCGCCATCGTCTGGGATGAGTTTGCCGGTTTTTTGCTGACCATGACGGCAGCGCCCCTGCAATGGGAATGGATTGTGCTGGGTTTTCTGCTGTTTCGTCTGTTTGATATCTGGAAACCTTTTCCCATTGGACTGCTTGATCGGGATGTCGGTGGCGGTTTGGGCATTATGCTGGATGATCTGGTCGCCGGTTTATATGCCTTGATTATTTTACAGCTGGTGATTTATTTCACCTGAAACAAGGTGTCATTTATCAGCGGTATTCTGTGTTGCGTTAGTTTTTGCGCTTTTCGAAAGGATCTTGTGGCATGAAAAAAACACCCTGGCATCAAATGAACCCGCCGAGGGTATCCCGCCGCCGTTTTGTTCAGGGGCTGGCTGCGGGCGGTGTGTTGGCCACTACCCCAGCATGGCTCTATGCGAGCAATAATGCACAAGGTCCTGCAGATGCGCACACCGGATCAGCACCGGTGCTCAGCGGTCGGGACATTCATCTGGTCGTCGCCGAATCCCTGGTCAATTTTACCGGTGCGCCGCGCATGGCGACCACGATCAATGGTTCCATTCCTGCTCCCACCTTGCATTTACGTGAAGGTGACGAAGTGAGAATTCGGGTCACCAATCGATTACGCGAATACACGTCTATTCACTGGCACGGCATTATTCTTCCTTACCAAATGGACGGTGTGCCGGGCATCAGTTTTCAGGGCATCGCACCCGGTGAAACCTTCACCTACCGTTTTTGTTTGCGGCAAAGTGGTACTTATTGGTATCACTCGCATTCGGGTATGCAGGAATTAACCGGCATGTACGGCGCTATCATCGTTGAACCGCGTGAAACTCAATGTGTCCGCGCCGACCGGGATTATGTGGTACAGCTTTCTGACTGGACCGATGAAGACCCCATGCAGGTATTCCACAAACTAAAAAAGCAGGGAAATTATTACAATTATCACCAGCCGACCGTGGTGGATTTTTTTCGTGATGTGTCCCGCACCAGCTTAGGTCAGGCGATAGATAAACGACGCATGTGGAATCAGATGCGGATGAATCCCACCGATTTAAGCGACCTTTCGGCAGCCACACTGACCTATCTAATGAACGGTGTTACACCCAAGGGTAACTGGACCGGACTATTCAAACCCGGTGAGTGCGTGCGACTGCGTTTTATCAATAGCGCGGGCAGCACCTTTTACGATGTGCGCATTCCCGAATTAAAAATGCGGGTGGTTCAGGCCGATGGTGTAGACACAGAACCAGTAACCGTGGATGAATTCCGTTTTGGCCCGGGTCAAACCTATGATGTGCTTGTTGAACCCAAAACCGAGGCCTACACGATATTTGCGCAATCGATGGATCGTAGTGGTTTTGCGCGCGGCACACTGACGGTGCGTAAAGATATTGTCGCGCCGGTTCCTGCGCTGGATACTCCTGAATGGTTAAGCATGGCCGACATGATGGGCAACATGGCTCACGGTAATTCGAGTGCCGGTCATTCAATGGGCCAGATATCTATGCCCGGTATGGACCATGCTGGCATGGGACGCAGCATGCAGCACGGCGGTATGAAAATGGATCATCGTGAACATGCACAAGCACTGTCTCGACCCTCAAGCACCGTGCGCCATGCACGCAGCGAATACGGGCCCTCGGTCGACATGCGTGTTGATAGGCCACGCACCAATCTTGACGATCCCGGTGTCGGTCTGCGCAACAACGGCCGGCGTGTGCTGACACTGGCTGATTTGCACAGTGTGGGCGGGCCACTCGATACACGTGGTCCCGGTCGTGAAATTGAACTGCACCTCACCGGCAACATGGAGCGTTATACTTGGTCCATCGATGGACTCGAATTTGGTAAAAGCACGCCAGTGCACATGAAATACGGTGAGCGCCTGCGGGTTATTCTGCAAAACGATACCATGATGACCCACCCCATGCACATGCACGGTATGTGGAACGAACTGGAGGATGTCGAGGGGCGGTTCGTGGCACGTCTCCATACCATCCCGGTACAGCCCGCGCAGCGTCTGAGTTTTCTGGTGACCGCCGATGCACTTGGGCGCTGGGCCTGGCACTGCCACCTGATGCTGCACATGGATTCCGGCATGTTCCGCGAAGTGGTGGTGTCATGAAACGAACAACAATGGACACTGCCACCATCAAACAACTGCTCATGACAAGCGTGTTGTTGCTAAGCAATGAAACTCTCTGGGCGCAAACAAACGACCCTCACGCCGCCCACTCACAAAGCACAAATGTGGCGCCTGCCGAGTCCCGTGACCCACACGCGAACTCGGGCGGTTATACCCTGGACAATGCGCCCTACGGTTTACAGAGCGAACACCCCTTGCATTTGGCCGACGAACACAACCTGGCCGGCCTGCGGGTGAACCGTCTGGAACGCGTGGCGGCCGATGAAAATGCCACAGCCTTGGACGCACAGGCCTGGTTTGGCCGTGATTACCAACGCATGGTTGTTAAGACTGAAGGAAGCTACCTTAACGAGACGAAATACGACTTGAACACGCAACTGCTTTATAGCCACGCCGTGGCCAGTTATTGGGATGCGCGTTCGGGTCTGCGTTATGACACGCATACCGATAACGGCACACGCAGCGATAGAACCTGGCTGGCACTGGGTATTCAGGGGCTGGCACCTTACTGGTTCGAGCTTGATGCCACGGCCTATCTTGGTGAAGGCGGTCGTGTGGCTTTTTTGCTGGAAGCGGAATATGAGTTACTGCTAAGCCAGCGTCTTATTTTGCAACCCCGTGCCCAAGTCAGTCTTTACAGAAAGAGTGATACGCAAACAGACATTGGCAGCGGTCTATCCGATGCGGTCGCGGGTTTACGATTGCGTTATGAATTTAGCCGCCAGTTCGCGCCTTATGTCGGCCTTGAGTGGTCGGGAACATTCGGTGAAACAGCCGATTTTATCGAGGCCAAAGGGCGCCCTGCGCGTGAAACACAGTACCTGCTTGGTGTGCGGTTCTGGTTTTAAAAAGCCGTAACGGCCCGCCACTTATAAACGGTAGCGAATACCCGCTGCAAGTGATGCATCGGCGGTGAGCTGCACGCCATTAACGTGTTGATACAGCGGCATCTGCACAAAGCTGTACACCGTCAGCGCACGGCTGGCCGCATAGGCAAACCCCGGGCTCAGGAACAAGAAACTGCCACCGCTATCGTCTGATTCGGCGGC
>Ga0209841_1000117_pt1 | contig 18523 bp, 13 predicted proteins | sample GWRWT4_30Apr14_FD_187185 | JGI IMG/M metagenome (GOLD analysis project Ga0209841, IMG submission 187185) | Sand microcosm microbial communities from a hyporheic zone in Columbia River, Washington, USA - GW-RW T4_30-Apr-14 (SPAdes) (version 2) | ecosystem: Engineered > Artificial ecosystem > Sand...
AAGTGCCTGTGCTTGGCAATGGCCGCCTTGAACATGGCCGCCGTGGTGACCGCGTCCGCTGCCGTGCCCACGATGACGCCCGGATCGGGCTCACCCCAAGGCAGGTCGGGCGAAGCCCCTGCCGCCTCCAGCAAAGTGGCACCTGCGCCCAGCACCAGGATGGGCTTGCAATGGCGGTATTGATCACGCACGAACTCCAGGGCTGGCCCCACCCCGACCAGCGCGGCGATGGCCGACTCACCATCAGGGATAACCACGGCGTCGTACAGCACCGCGGGCGAAGCTTCGAGCGTGATGTCCACGTGGATCGGCGTGTCGGTCAGGGACTCGACGGCCCCCAGTTGCACGCCCACAAACCGGGGTACGGCGCCTTCCTGGATCAAGGCCGTGTAGATGGCTTTCAACGACTCCGACTCGACACCATCGGCCACCAACAGGGCCACGCGGCGCGCCTTGATTGAGCCATCGCCCGGCCGGGCCAGCAATGACAGCGGGGGCGACGGTTCGTACACGGGCATTGGCTCGTCCGTGGCCAAGGGCATGGGCGCGGGCACCGGAATGCCCAGGCCGGTGGCCACGCCCAGGGCCAGGTGGGGATCGACATTGGCCAGCATGGACACCACCCGCTCGCGAATGGCCTGGATCTGCACGCGCGTCAACTCAAAGCGGTAGGCCTTGATGATGTGTTCTTGCTCAATGGGCGTCTGGCTCTTCCAGAACAAGGTGGCCTGGGCGTAGTGCTCGGCAAATTTCTCGGGCTTGCCACGCACCTTGTCTTCGGCCACCGGCTCGGGGAAGGAGGTGAAGCCGGTCATGCGCCCGGCCTGGAAGGGACAGCCGCCGCCCAGCGAGTTGGGCTCGTAGGCCACGCGGCCTCTGTGCACGGCCTGGCGGTGCATGCCATCGCGCTGGTTGTTGTGCACCTGATTGACGGGCGCGTTGATGGGGATCTCGTGGAAGTTGGCGCCGCCCAACCGCGAGATCTGCGTGTCCAGGTAAGAGTGGATGCGGCCTTGCAGCAAGGGATCATTGCTGAAGTCGATGCCCGGCACGATGTGCGCGGTGCAAAAGGCCACCTGCTCGGTCTCGGCGAAGAAATTGTCGGGGTTGCGGTTGAGCACGATCTTGCCCACGGGGGTGATGGGCACCAGCTCTTCGGGGATGAGCTTGGTGGCGTCCAGCACGTCAAAGTCAAAGTTCTCGGCCTGGTCTTCGGTGAAGATCTGCAGGCCCAATTCCCATTCGGGGAAGGCGCCAGCCTCGATGGCCTCCCACAGGTCGCGGCGGTGAAAATCAGCATCCGCCCCGGCGATCTTGACGGCCTCGTCCCAGTCCAGCGAATGGGTGCCCGCCACGGGGTTCCAGTGGAACTTGCAGAACACCGACTCGCCCGCCTCGTTGATCAAGCGGAAGGTGTGCACGCCAAAGCCCTGCATCATCCGGTAGCTGCGCGGGATGGCCCGGTCGGACATCTGCCACATCAGCATGTGGGTGGACTCGGGCATCAGCGACACAAAATCCCAGAAGGTGTCGTGCGCCGATGAGGCCTGTGGCATGGCGTGGTGCGGTTCAGGCTTGACCGCGTGGACCAGGTCAGGGAACTTCATCGCATCCTGGATGAAGAAGACCGGGATGTTGTTGCCCACCAGGTCCCAGTTGCCCTCATCGGTGTAGAACTTGACGGCGAAGCCGCGCACATCGCGCACGGTGTCGGCCGAACCGCGCTCACCCGCCACGGTCGAGAAGCGCACGAACACTGGCGTGCGCTTGCCGGCCTCTTTGAAAGGCGCGGCCTTGGTGAAGCCCGTCAGGGGCTTGTAGCACTCGAAGTAGCCATGGGCCGCCGAGCCACGGGCATGCACCACGCGCTCGGGGATGCGCTCGTGGTCAAAGTGGGTGAGCTTTTCGCGCAGGATGAAGTCTTCCATGGCGGTCGGCCCGCGCAGGCCGACCTTCAGCGAGTTCTGGTTGTCGGCAATGGCCACGCCCTGGTTGGTGGTCAGGACTTGGTCGCCCGAGTCCACACGCACGCGGTCGAGCGAGCCGACCGTGGGGTTGTGCCCCGAAGAGGGTTTGCCAGCGCCGACCTTGTCCGACGCCGTGCTTTCGCTGATGGTGCTGGCGGTGGCCAGCGGGGTGCTCGGTGTGGTGGATTGGCCTGGCGGTGGTTCGCAAGCCGCGTCGCCGTGTTCGGCGGGCTTGTTCTCGTTCCAGACCACGGCCGCCGCCAACTCGGCCGATGCACTGACCTTGTTGACCAGGTCCGGCAGCACCGGGTCCGTGGCTTTGGAGGCTTTGGGCGGTGGCGTGGTTGAGGGGCCCGCTACCGTGGCGAGGGTGGAGCCGAGGTTCATCTCAATCTTGGTGGGGGTGCTCTTGCGCGTTGCCATGGGTCTCTTTCCTGGTCAAAGTGGGGTGGCCAAAAACAAGACATCAAGGGGCAATCGGGGTGCCACTGAACAGTGGCCTATTCCTCCGCGTGGTTGGGCAGGCGCTTTAAAGCCGCTTGGCGTAAAGCTTGCTGCAAGTTCGGGTTTACCATGGGCAAAAATTCACTCATGCACCAATCCTTGGCAAACCTCATGCAAGACACCCCCGACAACACCCCGTCCCTGTCCAGAATTCACTTGATCGGCGGCGAAAAAGGCGGGGTCGGCAAATCGATGGTCTCGCGCCTGCTGGCCCAATACTTCATCGACCAGCAACTGCCCTTTGTGGGCTTTGACACCGACCGATCACACGGGGCCCTGCTGCGCTTTTATGCCGGCTTTGCCTCGCCGGTGCTGATCGACCGCTACGAGGCCCTGGACCACATCGTCGAAACCGCCATCGAGAAGCCCGGCCAGCGCGTGCTGGTGGACTTGGCCGCGCAAACGCACGAACCTTTGGTGAAGTGGATGGAAGAATCCGGTGTGCTGGACATGGCCGGTGAATCCGGCTTCAAGCTCACCTATTGGCATGTGATGGACTCGGGCCGCGACTCGGTCAACCTGCTGACCCGCCTGCTCGACCGCTTCGGCTCACGCCTGAACTACGTGCTGGTGCAGAACCAGCTGCGAGGCGATGACTTCAGCCAGTTGGAAAAATCAGGGCAGCTTGAGCGTGCTTTGGGCCTGGGCGCCAAAGTGATCGCCATCAAGCACCTGCACGACAACGTGGTGCAAAAAATCGATGCCCACAACGCGAGCTTCTGGGCAGCCAAGAACGGCGGTGATGTCAGCAGTCTGGGCCTGATGGAGCGTCAACGGCTCAAGACCTGGCTTCAAAACGCCTATGGCGAACTGGCCAAAGCCGACGCCTGACCAGGGCGGCGAGGCTCAGGCCGTGGGCTTGACCTGCATGGCCGCCAGGCTCTGCGTGCCCACGATGATCATCCGCACCATCGTCACCAGCTGAGCGGTCAGCTCGTCCTGCTTGTCAGGCGGCATGTCCATGGCGGAGGCCCCCATGGTGAACACCAGACGGGTGATGGCCTTGGCGGTCAGGGCCGGCTCGAACAAGCCGGTCTGGTTGGCGGCCGCCAGGCGAATCAAATCCAGCCGCAACTCGTCTTCAAAAAAATGCAACTCGCGCTCGACGGCCCGCTTGTAGGCGTCCGAGCCGACCGTGCCTTCGCACAGCAGGATGTGCAGCAACTTGTCGTCTGAGCGAAGCTGCTCCATGAACGCATGGATGGAACCTGCCACCACGCTGTGCTCGGCCGTGGCGCGGTGTCGGGCCTCGCCAATGATCTGGCGCAGGGAACGCCCTGCCCGGTCGATCAGGGCCACGGCCAGCTCGTCCATGTCGCGGAACTGGCGGTAAAAGCTGTTGGGCGCGATGCCCGCCTCACGGGCCACCTCGCGAAGGCTGAGCGACGACACACTGCGGTGCGGACCCACGAGCTTCAGGGCGGCCGCGATGATGTCCTCTCGGGAAATCACGGCCTTGCGCCCCAGGGCATGACCAGAAGGCGCCATGCCCGACAAGGTTTCCGGAAGGTCTAAAGACGTGTCCAAGGTGGTCAACGCGCTTTGTAAAGGTCAGGGATTATACCGCCCAACATTAATATACAACCGTATAGACAAATGTTCAAGATTCACTACAATGCGCTCAAAGTCTGCTTTTGGAGACCCCGTGACCGCCCGTTCTGCCGACAACGCCCTCAGCCGCCTCATCGCTCCCTTGATCAAACCATCCGTGTTTGACTTCTGGGCTGCACACCTCAATTCAGCCTGGTCCTGGGAGCGCCCCCTGGCCCGTGTGGTGGCTCGCCACATTGAAGCCCAAGGTACCGTCACCCTGGACCTGGAGGCCAATCGCCATTGCGCGGCCATCCAGCCTGGGCAACACATCAACGTCAGCGCCGAGGTCAATGGCCGGCGTGTCACGCGCAGCTACAGCCCCACCCGCATTTCCCGGTCGGGCAAGCGCTTGTCGATCACCGTCAAGCAAGTCGATGGCGGCAAGCTCAGCCAGCACTTGTGCCGTCAAGCACAGGTGGGCGATGCGCTGGAAATCGGCGCGGCGTTTGGCGACATGACCACCCCCAGCGGCCCATGCCTGTTTTTGGCCGCCGGCAGCGGCATCACGCCCTTGATGAGCCTGACCCGCGCGCTCGACCAGGCCGGCCTGGCGCAGGACCTGACCCTGGTCTACTGGGCCCGCACCCGCGCCGAACTGTGCTTCGTGGCCGAGTTGCGCGCCTTGGCCGCCCGCCAGCCGCACTTCAAGGTTCACTTTGTGTTGACCCAGGAAGCCCAGCGTTTGAATGGCGAACACGCCGAGCGCCTGAACACCGAGCTGCTGGCCACCCTGGTGCCCGACCTGGCTCAACGCCACGTTTACGCCTGCGGCCCCGCCGGCTTCGTGGACACCGCTCGTTCGCTGAGCCTGGGCCACGCGCGCTCATTTTTGGGCGAAGCCTTCACGCCGCCACCCGTCGCTGTCTCCGACGCCGTTGGCACGGTGCGCATCAACCTGGCCCTGAGCGGCCGCACGGTCGAAGTGCCCACCGGCCAAGCCTTGCTGCCCGCCCTGGAGGCCCAGGGCCTGAGCCTGCCTTCGGGTTGCCGCATGGGCATCTGCAACACCTGCGCGTGCGGCAAGCAAACCGGCGTCACGCAGAACCTGCACACCGGTGACAAGGAAGACATTCCCACTTCGGCCTTGCGCCTGTGCGTCAGCCGCGCCTGCACCGACCTCACGCTCGACCTTTGAAGAAACCTGATCCAGCATGACTTCATCCAAATCCCTGAGCCGCCCCCTGAACGACGACGAACTGAAGCACTTCGGTGCAGAGATCGATGCCCTGCGCGCCCGCACCGAGGCCGACTTGGGCGAGCGCGATGCGCGCTACATCCGCCGTGTCGTCAAGGCCGTCAACTACCTGGAAGCCGGTGGCCGCATCGTGCTCATGGCCGGTCTATTTCCACCCGCCTTCGTGCTGGGCACCCTGATGCTGGGCCTGGCCAAGATCATCGAGAACATGGAAGTGGGCCACAACGTCATGCATGGTCAATACGACTGGATGGGTGACCCCAGCTTGACCGGCAAGACCTATGAGTGGGACATCGTCGGCACGGCTGACAGCTGGCGCAAGACGCACAACTTCCGCCACCACACTTACACCAATGTGCACGGCATGGACGACGACATTGGCTACGGCCTGCTGCGCCTGTTCCCCGAGCAAAAGTGGAGCCCCTTCTTCCTGTTCCAGCCGCTGATCGCGATCATCTTCGCGCTGCTGTTTCAATGGGGCGTGGCCATCCAGGACCTGCGCCTGGGCCGCTACTTCAAGGGCAAGATGACGGGCAAGCAACTGGGTGAGCAGTTCAAGCCCGTGGGCAAGAAGATGCGCTACCAGCTGATCAAGGATTACGTGATCTTTCCGCTGCTGGCCGGCCCCTTCTTTTTGCCGGTGCTGCTGGGTAACCTGATCGCCAACGGCATGCGCAATGTGTGGACCTACAGCATCATCTTTTGCGGGCACTTCACCACCGATGTGGAGACCTTTCCACGCAGCATCGTGAAGAACGAAACGCGGGGCCAGTGGTACGCGCGCCAGATCAAGGGCTCGTCCAACCTCAAGGGCGGGCGCCTGTTGAACCTGATGTCGGGCAACCTGAGCTTTCAGATCGAACACCACCTGTTCCCAGACTTGCCGGCCAACCGCTACGCCGAGATGGCACCCGAGGTTCAGGCCATCTGCGAGCGTTACGGCCAGCACTACAACACGGGCTCGTTCGCCCGCCAATTCGGCCAGGTGATCTGGCGCATCCTGCGCCATTCACTGCCCAGCCGGCCCAAAGCCGTGGTCCCCACGGGCGAGTTGGCGATGGACCAGTCCTGACACATCGACAGGTCTCCCGTTTGCTGGGTACAGGTGTGCCCGCAACAGGAGATTGCCATGAGTGTCACTGACCGCCTTTGGCCCACCGGCCCCGTGGACCTGCCCGCTGAGGCTGGCAACTTCACCGAAGCACGGTATGAACCGAATGAACAATGGCTTCAGCAAGCCGGCGCCGAGTTCCAGAAAGCCGCACTGTGGAGATGGTTCGCCACCCACCTGGAAGACCCGCGCGACGCCGTACCGCACAGCGAGCAAGATGACGACTACCTGTGGGGTGATGACGAACCCGTGCTGGCGGACCAAGCCCTGAATGAGCGATTCGGCTCGCTGGTACCCACTGCGGTGCTGCGAGAGGTGCTGACCGCCATCCGCAGTGAGGTGGGGAACGAGTGGGCACACAAACGCCTGGACAAGGCGGGCGCCTGATGGATGACGCCAGGCTGCAGCGATTGCCGCAAGGCTTGCCGGGACGGCACCTCAAAAGCACGCTGCCACGGTGTCAGCGAGGCTGAGCGGGACCGGCTTTGTTGGTGGGCGGTGAAGGGATCTTCTCGCCCTGCCGAGACGCGGTCGCCCTTGGGTCAGGGTTCTGACCAGGCTCCTGGGTTGCCTCAATCTCGGTGAGGTTGGAGTCAGGCACGGGCGTGCTCCGGTCCTTGGCCGTGCCCTCGTTGCGGGGAGTGCCCGGACCATGGCCCACGCTGACGGAAGTCGAAGTACTCATGATCGCGTCCTTGAAAACATGCGGTTGCTGAGCTCCAGGCTCAGCAATGCACGTTCCCGCGGTCAGGAAACTTGTTCAGGCGTGGGCGTGACCAGCCGCAGCTCGTCCACGGTGTAACCCTCTTTGGTCAGGGCTTCGCGGATCCAGGGGGGTTGCGAGCCTTCGCCATTCCAAGTTTCACCCGTGCGCGGATGCTGGTATTTGGGCCCGGCCGGAGGTGGCGGTGGCTCCACTTTGCGAACGATCGTTTCGGACTCTTCGATGCCCAATTCATCGGGCGATATTTGCCAGAAATCGAGGAGTTTCCTGATCGAGCGCAGTACTGCTTCTTGTTCTGCGGTCAACATGGTTTTTTCAAGATGAAATCACGTCTGCTGGTGTTCTCTTGGTATTCAAACATTGAATGGAAAATCAATCAGGGTAATTATTCACGCAGATTCAACATGCGGTCAATTTCGGAAAACAGCTGAACCACGTTCAGGGGTTTGGTGAGGTAAACATCAAACCCGGCGCGCTGGGCCTTGGCCACATCACTGGGCATGGCGTTGGCGCTCAGCGCGATGAGCGGAATGCGGCGTGTAGCTGGATCACTCTTCAAGCGGCGGCACAACTCTATGCCATCAATGCCGGGCAAATTGATGTCGATCACCGCCAGATCAGGGGGGTTGGATCGTGCCATCGCCAAGCCTTGCAGTCCGTCGGTGGCCACCTCAACCCGGTAACCGGCCTGCAAGGCCATCACACCAGTGAATAACTCAACGTTGGACGGATTATCCTCGACATAGAGCAATCGGCTCTCGGCCTTCACCCCTGGCAATGCAAGGGAATTACCATCGGCCTGGGCCAGTTTCTCGGCCACCCCGGCCGGCGGTGTGGCCGCTTTCAGGTGAACGCGGAACATCGAGCCCTGCCCCGGGGTGGACTCCACCGTCAATTGCCCCCCCATCAGCTCGACCAGCCGGCGCGTGATCACCAGGCCAATGCCGGTGCCCTGGATGACCTCGCCCTCGGTCTCAAACCGCGTGAAAGGCTGGAACAGGCGCTCCAGTTGCTGCGGCGTCAGCCCACGTCCGGTGTCGCTCACCACCAGCACCACCTGCCCTGGCTCGCCAGGCTCCACCGTCACCGTCACCGTGCCCTGGTAGCGGTTGTATTTGACGCCGTTGGACAGCAGATTGCTCAGCACCTGTTTGAGCCGCTTGCGGTCGGCCAGCACCCAGTGGGTCTGGCCGGGCGTGCTGCGGTTGAGCAGCACCACGTTGCGCTCCACGGCCACCGGGCCCACCATCTCCAGCGTCTCATCGATCACCAGCCCCAGGTCGAGGGACTCCATGGAGGTGCCGACCGCGCCCGCCTCGATGCTGGCCAGGTCAAGGACCTCGTTGATCAGCTCCAGCAGGTGCCAGCCAGCCGCTTCAATCTGGCGCACCTTGTGCAGATCGGCGTCGCTCAATGGCGGCCTGGCCAAGGTCAGCAGTTGTGCAAAGCCCAGGATGGCGTTCAAGGGCGTGCGCAGCTCATGGCTCATGCCCGACAAGAACTCGGTCTTGGCACGGCTGGCGTGCTCGGCTTCGTCCTTGGCGTGCTGCAATTCGGTGGTGCGCAATTGCACGCGCCGCTCAAGCTCCTCGTTCGCGGCCCGCAGTTCCTGCTCGGCCGTGATGTAGCGCGTGACATCGTTGATGACCGTCATCCCCGCGTAAGGCGCTTCCTCGCCTTCCCGGAACAGCGGCGACACGTTCACCGAACCCCAGATGCTGGTGCCATCGCTGCGCAAGATCCTGATCAACTCGCCACGCACCGGCTGGCGGGTTTCCATCATGCGCTGGAAGGGCAATTCATTGGGCCCGTACTCGCTGCCATCGGGCCTGAACTGCCGGATGCCATAGCGGACCGGGTCACCCGTGGCCGTCACCGCCGTGGCCTGCTCACGGGTCACGCCATACAGCGCCAGGGCCGAATCATTGAAATCGAGCAACTTGAGGTTGCGCTCGCGCACGACCATGCCTTCGGCCAGGGTGTCGATCAGCAAGCGCAGGTAGGCCTCTTTCTCTTTCAGCGATTTGACCTGGGCGCGGACCGCCAGCGCCATGCGGTTGAAGCTTTCCGAGAGGTGGCCCAGTTCATCGTCGCGCCGCTTGGACAACACGCGCGGGTCTTCACCCGCCTCAATGGCATCGGTGGCCATTTGCAAGTGCCGCAGCGGCCGACTGATCTGACGCCGCACGATCCACGCCAACAGCAGCAACTCGGCCAGCAGCGCCAAAGCGCCCAGCAACACCACGTTGCGTGCCGCGTTGGTGGCCAGTTGGTCCACCACCTGGCGCGGGTACACGGTGACCGAGTACCAGTTGGGCCCGGCAATGCGGGCGATGCCCAGCACCATGGCATGGTCGCTGGTGTCCCTCACCACAGGCGCGTGGCCCGCCTGCTTCACCTGGCGGTAGATCTCGGTCAACACCGGGTCTTTCAGGGCATGGAGCTTGAGTTCACCGTTCGACGCCTTGATCTTTTCCATCAAGAGCGGGTGCGCGATGAGATCGCCCTTGTCATTGAGGATCAGGCTGTAGACCCCCTGGGTGGTCAGCTGGATGGTGCGGGCAATCAGGGCGTCCACGGAGACATCCTGGCTGGCCAGGCCAACCCACTGGCCGTCCACATCGATCGGTGCCACGGCCGACACCATCCAGGTGCGGGCCTTGTCGTCAAAGTACAGGTCTGTCCAGGTGCTGGCGCGTTTTGGATTGCGACTGGGCGCGGCATCACGCACAGGGGGATAGTCGACATCGTTGGTGTCCTTGTCCACCAGCCGGCCCCAGTTCACACTGGGCGAATACATGATGATGCCCTTGCCCTGCAGCGCGATGTAGGCCGAGTAATAGCGCTCGGTCATCAGCGGGCCCCATTCGCGCAGCAAATCGAAGGCGGTCATGACCTGACGCCGCAGTAAGGCATCATCTTTGACGCCCGCCATCAGGCCCACGCTGGGCAATCGGCGGTGGTCGTCGCGCTCGGGGCGGATGCGCGTCACGCCATCGGCGTCCCTCACGAACCAGGCGTTGAACTCGGCCTGCGGATCGACCTCGCCCCTGGCGCGCAGGCGCTCCAGCCAGGCATCGCGCAAACGCAACGTGTTGTCTTGCGCGAACTCGAAAGGTTGGGCATCCAGCTCAGCGCGCGCCGCCAAAACCTCTTGCAGGTTCCTGGCGGTCAAGGCTCGCACATCTTGCACGGTGTCTCGGTAGATGAGTGCGGTGGTCAAGCCAGTCCCGACCGCCATCAGCAGCCCCACCTGCAACAACACCCGACTCGAAAGGCTCAAGGTCATCTCGATTTGCCTCTCCGGCTGAACACCATCCCTTGCATGCCATTCTGGTGCATCACACGCTTTGGCAGCCGAAAATGTGAGTGGGGAAGACCCTTAAGGTCCATCCAGTCTAGACTCGTCGGCTGGAGGCTCCCCCTTTGCCATGAAGCTCGCGCTGTTATCTGATTTGCACGCCAATCGCCAGGCCACGGAAGCCGTGTGGGCGCACGCCCAGGCGCAAGGCATTGACCGATTGGTGCTGCTGGGGGACTACGTGGACTACGGCGCTGACCCGGTCTGGACGGTTGACTTTGTGCGTGACCAGGTCCGGCAAGGGGCCATCGCCGTTCGCGGCAACCACGATGACGCCATTGATGGTCACGGCAGCGCCGACCTGGCGGGCCATGTGATGCCATCGCTGGAATGGACGCGCCGGCAGCTGAGCCCCGATCAACACGTCTTCCTGACCTGCTTGCCATTGACAGCCAACGTGGGGCCTTGCCTGATCACGCACGCCAACGCGCACGATCCCGTCAATTGGGGATACATCCACGGCAGGGCTGAGGCCACCCGCAGTCTGTTCGCGACCGATCAGCGTTTCGTGTTTTGCGGGCACATGCACCAACCCTGCCTGTACCACCTGACCGGCGCCGGCAAATCGGGCGAATTCAACCCCGTGGCGGGCGTGCCGATTGAGTTGTCGCCAGCGCGGCGCTGGCTGGCCATCCCCGGGTCCGTGGGGCAGCCACGCGATGGGAACCCTGCCGCTTGCTATGCCCTGTTCGACACCGACAGCGAGACCTTGACCTTTCACCGCGTGCCCTATGACCACGAGGAAACCGCCCGGCGCATCATCGCAGCGGGCTTGCCTGCACACCATGCCGAAAGGTTGAAGCATGGGCACTGAACCGACCCGGCTTGAAGCCGGTCAGGTCATCGATGGCTTCCGGCTGGATGAACGCCTGCACCAGGGCGGCATGGCGAATTTGTGGTCGGTGACGGCACTGAACGAGCCCACCGACATGCCGCTGGTGATGAAGGTGCCTCGCATCAAAGGTGGTGAGGACCCGGCCACCATCGTGGGTTTTGAGGTCGAGCGGATGATCATGCCGCGCCTGAGCGGATCGCATGTGCCCCGCTTCGTGGCGCGGGGCGATTTCACCCGGCAGCCTTACATCGTCATGGAACGCATCGGCGGCGACACCTTGCGGCCACGGCTGCTGCAGGCGCCGCTGCCGGTGGACGAAATCGCCCGCGTGGGCGCCAGCGTGGCGCAGGCCTTGCACGCCCTGCACTCCCAGCACGTGGTGCACCTGGACGTCAAACCCAGCAACATCATGTTCCGCGAATCAGGCGAGGCGGTGCTGGTGGACTTCGGCTTGTCGCGCCACGACCAGTTGCCCGACCTGCTGGAAGAAGAGTTCACCTTGCCCATGGGCACCGCGCCCTACATGTCGCCCGAGCAAGTGCAGTTTGTGCGCACCGACCCGCGCAGCGACCTGTTCGCGCTGGGCGTGATGCTGTACCACCTGGCCACCGGCGAGCGGCCCTTTGGCCAGCCCACCACGGTGGTCGGTTTGCGCAAACGCCTGTACACCGACCCCATGCCGCCCAGGGCCTCTCGCCCTGACCTGCCGGCCTGGTTCCAGGAGGTGGTGCTGCATTGCCTGGAGGTCGATCCGGACAGCCGTTACCAAACCGCCGCGCAATTGGCGTTTGACCTGCAGAACCCAGACCAGGTGGCCTTGACCGGCCGCGCCGCGAAGCTGATCAAAGCCGGGCCCATCACCACCTTTGGCCGCTGGTTCAAGGCCCTGGGTGCCGAGCCCAAAAGCGACATCACGGCCACGTCGCAAATCGACCGCAGCCCGATCATCATGGTGGCCATTGGCTTGAAATCCAGCCCGCTGGAACTGCAGCAAAAGCTGTTGACCACCGTGGGCCGCATCCTGCAGATCGAGCCCAAGGCGCGGCTGGCCTGCGTCAGCATCATGAAGACCAACCGGGTTGGCATGGACAAGCTGACCGATGACGCGGGCAACAGCCTGCATGTGCAGCAGCTGGTGGCCATCAAGCATTGGGCCAGACCGCTGCAGCAATCCTTGAAGATGGAAGACCAGCGCCTGACCTTCCATGTGCTGGAGGCGCCAGACACGGCGGCCGCCATCGTGGAATTCGCCACGCGCAACCAGGTCGACCACATCGTGATGGGCGCGCGCGGCAACTCGGCCTTGCGGCGTTACCTGGGCAGCGTGTCGGCCCAGGTGGTGGCCGAGGCGGGATGCTCGGTCACCGTGGTGCGGGTCTTGCCTTTTTAACCTTTCGGTTAAAGCGGCAGCACCCTCATCACTTTTTGCATCCCATCGACGGGCTTGCCCTTGCGGGCGCGCTTGCCAATGTGAGCCGCATAGCCTGAGTTGCGCACGTCTTCTTCCTTGTCCTTGCCACCACGGCCTGAACCGATCACCTTGACGCCGTTGTGCGCCGTGGTCACCGAAATCAGCGGATCCTTCTTGGCATCGACCTCCATCAAGGTCAGGCCACGTCCGCCGTTGGATTGCAGCTTGAGTTCATCCAAAGCGAACACCAGCATGCGGCCGCCTTGCGCCAGGCAGGCCACTTGCGTGTGACCAGGCTGCACCAGCACGGGCGGCAGCACGACATCGCCATCGTCCAAAGTCAGGAAACCCTTGCCGCCCTTCTGGCGAGTGATGAGGTCGCCCATCTTGGCCAGCAGGCCGAAGCCGCCGGTGTTGGCCAGCAGCAAGCGTTGGTCCACGGCACCCGCCAGGTAATGCACCGGCTGCGTGCCCGATTCGAGTTCGATCATGCTGGTGATGGGCGAGCCATCGCCACGCGCGCCCGGCAGGCTGCTCACCAGCAAACTGTAGACGCGGCCATTGCTGCCGATCACGATCATCGGATCAACGGTGCGGCATTCCATGGTGCCGTACAGGCCATCGCCGGCCTTGAAGGCGAAGCTGGCGGGATCATGGCCATGGCCGGTGCGCGCACGCACCCAGCCCTTCTGGCTCACCACCACGGTCACGGGTTCGTCGATGACCTTGACCTCGGCCACGGCGCGCTTCTCGGCCTGGATCAGGGTGCGGCGCTCGTCACCAAATTGCTTGGTGTCAGCCTCGATTTCCTTGATCACCGTGCGCTTGAGCACGCCTGGGTTGTCGAGGATGTCGCGCAGCTTGGTCTCTTCGGTGCGCAGCTCGGCCAGCTCCTGCTCGATCTTGATGGCTTCCAACCTGGCCAGTTGGCGCAGGCGGATGTCGAGGATGTCGTCGGCCTGGCGGTCGCTGAGCTTGAACGCTTCGATCAGCGCGGCCTTGGGCTCGTCGCTCTCGCGGATGATGCGGATCACCTCGTCGATGTTCAGCAGAACCAGCTGGCGGCCTTCCAGGATGTGGATGCGGTCCAGCACCTTGCCCAGGCGGTGGCTGGTGCGACGCGTGACGGTCGCCATGCGGAAGCCGATCCACTCCAGCAGCACTTGGCGCAGGCTCTTCTGCGTGGGCCGGCCATCGGCGCCCACCATCGTCATATTGATCGACGACGAGGTTTCCAGGCTGGTGTGCGCCAGCAAGGTGGTGATCAGCTCTTGCTGCTCCACCGTGCGGGTCTTGGGCTCGAACACCAGGCGCACGGCCGCGTCTTTGCTCGACTCGTCGCGCACGGCGTCGAGCACCGACAGCACCGTGGTTTTGAGTTGGGTCTGCTCGGCCGTCAGGGCCTTCTTGCCCGTCTTGACCTTCGGGTTGGTCAGCTCTTCAATCTCTTCCAGCACCTTTTGCGAGCTGGTGCCATGCGGCAACTCGGTGACCACCAACTGCCACTGCCCCCGCGCCAGATCCTCGATCTTCCAGCGCGCACGCACCTTCAGGCTGCCACGGCCACTGCGGTAAGCATCCTGGATGTCCTGCGGGCTGGAAATGATCTGCCCACCGCCCGGAAAGTCAGGCCCCTGGATGTGGCCAAACAGTTCTTCGTCGGGCAGCTTGTCGTTGCGGATCAGCGCCACCACCGCGTTGGAGACCTCGCGCAGGTTGTGGCTGGGGATCTCGGTGGCCAGGCCCACGGCGATGCCGCTGGCGCCATTGAGCAGCACAAAGGGCAGGCGCGCGGGCAACTGCTTGGGCTCTTCGAACGAGCCGTCGTAGGTGGGGACGAAGTCCACCGTGCCCATGTCGATCTCATCGAGCAGCAGGCGCGTGATGGGCGCCAGGCGTGCCTCGGTGTAGCGCATCGCGGCAGCGCCATCGCCGTCGCGTGAACCGAAGTTGCCCTGGCCATCGATCAGCGGGTAGCGCAGCGCGAAGTCTTGCGCCATGCGCACCATGGCGTCATAGGCAGCGCTGTCGCCGTGCGGGTGGTACTTGCCCAGCACATCGCCCACCACGCGGGCACTCTTGACCGGCTTGGGGCCGGTGTTGCCTGCAAAGCTGAGGCCCATCCGGTCCATCGAGTACAGGATGCGGCGCTGCACGGGCTTTTGGCCGTCGCACACATCCGGCAAGGCGCGGCCCTTGACCACGCTCAGGGCGTATTCCAGGTAGGCGCGCTCGGCGTAATGCGACAGGGTCAGGGATTCGCCCTCGTCCGCTGGGGGCGGAGGCGGCGGTGGGGGAAAGTCCATGGTTTGCTGGGTCATCTTGGTGTGGTCGAAACCAGTCGGTGTTTTTTCGTGTCGGACAACGCTGACAGGCAAAGCAGACAAGGCCGATGGCCTGATCTCGGTTTGGCGGTCACAGTGGTGTTCATCTCAATTGGCAAGGCGTTACTCACATGAACAGCATCAAACTCCTGGCCGTCGCCATCATCATTGCAGGCATCCTCGGCCTCACCTATGGCGGCTTCAGCTACACCAAGAACACGTCGGCTGTGAAGCTTGGCCCCTTGGAGCTGAACGTCAAGGAAAAGGAAACCGTCAACGTTCCGCTGTGGGCTGGTATCGGCGCCATCGTGGTGGGTGGTTTGCTGCTGGTGGGCGGTGGCCGAAAGGTCTGATTCAAACGTCGATGTCGACCTCGTCGCCGTGCAGCTCCATCAGCTCGCGGCGCGAAGCGGCTTCGCCCTTGCCCATCAGCTTGTTGAATGAAACCTCGGTCAAGCCGAAACCGGGCTCGCCATAGGCCACGGGCAGCAGGCGGCGGGTGTCGGGGTTCAGGGTGGTGTCCCACAGCTGCTCGGCGTTCATCTCGCCCAAACCTTTGAATCGGCTGATGGACCAAGTGCCTTCGCGGCAACCTTCCTTGCGCAGCTTGTCCAGCGTGGCAGTCAACTCGCCCTCATCCAGCGCATAAAGCTTGGCGGCAGGCTTCTTGCCCCGCGCGGGCGCATCCACCCGGAACAGCGGCGGGCGCGCGATGTAGATGTGGCCCGTTTCGATCAGCTTGGGGAAGTGCCTGAAGAACAAGGTCAACAGCAGCACCTGGATGTGCGATCCATCGACGTCAGCGTCTGACAGGATGCAGACCTTGCCATAGCGCAGGCCAGACAAATCAGGCGAATCGTTGGGGCCATGCGGGTCCACCCCGATGGCCACCGAGATGTCGTGGATTTCATTGTTGGCGAACAGGCGATCGCGCTCGACCTCCCAGGCGTTGAGCACCTTGCCGCGCAAGGGCAGGATGGCCTGGGTCTCTTTGTTGCGGCCCATCTTGGCGCTGCCACCGGCCGAATCACCTTCCACCAAAAACACTTCGTTCAGGCTGAGGTCACGGCTTTCGCAATCGGTGAGCTTGCCGGGCAACACGGCCACGCCGGAGCCCTTTTTCTTCTCCACTTTCTGGCCAGCCTTCTGGCGGGCCTGGGCCTGCTTGATGACCAGCTCGGCCAGCTTCTTGCCGTAGTCCACGTGCTGGTTCAGCCACAGCTCCAGCGACGGCTTGACGTAGGTGGTGACCAGGCGCAGCGCGTCGCGGCTGTTCAGGCGCTCCTTGGTCTGGCCCTGGAACTGCGGATCCAGCACCTTGGCCGAGAGCACAAAGCTGGCGCGCGAGAACACGTCATCGGGCATGAGCTTGACGCCCTTGGGCATCAAGCTGTGCATCTCGATGAAGCCCTTGATGGCGGTGAATAAGCCATCTTTCAAACCCGCCTCGTGCGTGCCACCGGCCACCGTGGGGATCAGGTTGACGTAGCTTTCGCGCATGGACGCGCCTTCTTCGGTGAAGGCCACGCACCAGGCGGCGCCCTCGCCTTCGGCGAAGTTTTCGGTCTCGGCGCCGGTGGCGAACTGCTCGCCTTCAAACAGCGGGATGATCGGGTCGGTGTGCAGGGCCTGCGTCAGGTAATCGCGCAGGCCGCCCTTGTAGAGCCAGGTCAGCGTCTCGCCGGTCTTCTCGGTCGTCAGCGTCATCGTCACGCCGGGCATTAGCACGGCTTTGCTGCGCAGCGTGTGCATCAGCTCGCTGCGGGGCAGCTCGGCGCTTTCAAAGTATTTGGCGTCGGGCCAGGCGCGCGCGGTGGTGCCGTTCTTGCGCTCGCCGGAGGCCAAGGGGCGCACGGTCAAGGGCTCGATCACATCGCCGCCGCTGAAGGCCAGTTGGGCCACTTGCTTTTCGCGGTACACGGTGACTTGCAGGCGCGTGGACAGCGCGTTGGTCACGCTCACGCCCACGCCGTGCAAACCGCCCGAGAAGCTGTAAGCGCCGCCCGAACCCTTGTCGAACTTGCCACCCGCGTGCAGGCGCGTGAACACGATCTCAACCACCGGCACTTGCTCTTCCGGGTGCAGGCCGAAGGGGATGCCTCGGCCATCGTCTTCCACGCTGACCGAGCCATCGGTGTGCAGGGTGACGGCGATGCGCTTGCCAAAACCGGCCAGGGCTTCGTCGGCCGCGTTGTCGATCACCTCTTGGATGATGTGCAGCGGGTTGTCGGTGCGCGTGTACATGCCCGGGCGCTGCTTGACGGGCTCCAGGCCCTTGAGGACGCGGATCGACGACTCGCCGTAGGTGGCACTGGGCTTGGTGGAGGAAACGGGGACAGTAGTGGGTTTCGATGACATGGGCGCGATTCTACGAACTTACGGGGCGCGGAAAATTTCGGTGACGGGCCGCAGATTGAGCCACTCTTTCTCGGCCTCCGAGCCAGAACCGTCCACAATTTGGTGAAATTGCCGGAAATCGGTCTTGAAGCGCGCCAGGGCGCCGTTCAGCCACAACACGGTGGCCAGCACGTTGAGGTGGTCGATCCGCCCCGCGAAATCGCCCTGCTTCACGCCCGCGCCGAAAAACAGGGTCGGGATGCGGCCGGTGCCCGTGATGTAGCCATTGCCCCGGCTGGCGTCGGTGCTACCGTCTTCGTCAAACGTGACGATGAGCAGGCTGTTGTGGGCCTTGGCCCAGGCGGCGTAGGCGCCGATGTTCTGGCGCAGCCAGTCGTCGGCCATCTGGGCGGTGTTGCTGTGGGCGTCGTGCTGCTCGTTGGGCACGACGATGGACACGTGGGGCAACTGGCCGAAAGGCAGCGGGCGGCCGTCGGCGTCGCGGTCGAAGCCGCGGAAGGATTGCTTGAGCACCGGGTCTTGCGTGGGCATGAAGCCCAGGTTGCTGCTCACGGGCAGCACGTGTTGGGCCAGGTCGCCTTTGAGGCCGCGCGGGCTGATGGGCGCCAGTTGGTCCGTCCAGTTGATGGCGGGGTTGTGCTTGCGGCGGTAGAAATCAGTTTGGGCTTGGGCACCTGAGCAAGCCGCCATCCGGTCGTCGGTGGCGCAGTTCCAGCTGGGGTATGGCAGGGATTCGCTGAAGCTGGCGAACGTGCGGCCAGATTGCAGCAAGGCGGCGCCGAGGTTGGGCGAGGTCAAGGGCAGCCAGGCGTCGGGCAGGTTGCTGTTGGCGACGCCGATGTTGGTTTGGCGGGGGGACGGCAGCAGTTGCCCTTGGCGGTCGCACAAGGCTTGGCCGGTGAAGGGCGAGCGCTTGTCTTCGAACCAAGCGGGTAGAACGCCTTGATGGTGGCCAGAGAACAGGAAGAGGTAGTTGGGCTGGCTGGGGCGCGTGGGCAGGCCCGAGCCATAGGGGGTTTGCGTGAAATGGGCGTTGGTGAAGCGGGCGCCCAGGCTAGTCAGCTCGTTCAGGTAGCGCCAGTTCGAGGTTTTGGAGAACACCGGCGCATCGCCCCGTTTGAGCTGGGCTTCGGTGGCTTC